>JAESGF010000049.1_pt1 | contig 140460 bp, 142 predicted proteins | sample 9269621 | NCBI WGS metagenome assembly JAESGF01 (sample SAMN14515066, study PRJNA621663) | algae metagenome | isolation source: Tolypothrix carrinoi HA7290-LM1 and co-occurring heterotrophs from dry rock... | place: USA: Makauwahi cave, Kauai, Hawaii | collected 2011-01-06
AATTGAAGACTTGCTTGATACTTTGCCGGAACCACTAAAAGAAAATATCACGGCGCTTGGTTAACCCTGCATCGTAGCTTTCATCCCCTGGCTAAAGCCAAGGGGTTTTCAGCATACCTCTTATAATTACCGATTAGCGATCGCCAATTCCGAAAAAATACATATTCTGTTGCAAGTCTTAATCTCCGCCCAAGGAATTATTTAGGGAAACACACCACACTTTTAACAAGAGTGTCAATTCTCAATTACCCATTACCAATTACCCATTACCCATTCCCCATCCCCAATTTGTTGCAACTCTTAACGTAGACAGTAGCTTTCACTACCCCTCGCCTTGGTAGACTGATGTTTATCAAATAAATTATTGCCCTGTATTGCGCCTTGTGAGAGCATTACCCAAAGCTTTCTCAGTCGCTCAAAACAAAAAGACACTTCACACAATCAAGACATGGTAGACTCCCTAAAAAAACCAGGCTTTGAAGAAATGCGTCCAGGGATTAAAACCCCGGCGAAAGAAACCCTGCTGACACCCAGGTTTTATACCACTGACTTTGATGAAATGGCGCAGATGGATATCTCCGTCAACGAAGACGAGTTGAGAGCGATTCTCGACGAGTTTCGCGCTGACTACAACCGCCATCACTTTGTTCGGGATGCGGAGTTTGAACAATCCTGGGATCATATTGACGGGGACACTCGCCGCTTGTTCGTTGAATTTCTCGAACGTTCTTGTACGGCGGAGTTTTCCGGATTTTTACTGTACAAGGAACTCGGACGCCGTTTAAAGGACAAAAGCCCTGTTTTGGCAGAGTGTTTCAACCTGATGTCACGGGATGAAGCGCGTCATGCTGGCTTTTTAAACAAAGCGCTGTCAGACTTTAACATGTCGCTGGATTTGGGCTTTTTAACCAAGAGCCGTAAATACACCTTCTTTAAACCGAAATTTATCTTCTACGCTACTTATCTTTCAGAAAAGATTGGTTATTGGCGATATATCACGATTTTCCGCCACTTAGACGCACATCCAGAAGATAGAGTTTATCCGATTTTCCGCTGGTTTGAAAACTGGTGTCAGGATGAAAACCGCCACGGAGATTTCTTCGATGCGATCATGCGATCGCAACCGCAAATATTGAATGATTGGAAAGCGCGGCTGTGGTGTCGCTTCTTTCTGTTATCAGTGTTTGGCACAATGTATCTTAACGATATCCAGCGTAAAGATTTTTACGCCTCGATTGGTTTGGATGCGCGAGAATACGACATTCAAGTGATTGAGAAGACGAACGAAAACGCAGGTAGAGTCTTCCCGATAATGCTGGATGTCGAGAAACCAGAGTTTTATCAGCGGTTAGATGTTTGTCTGAAGAATAACCAGAAATTGAGTGCGATCGCTAACTCCAGCACTCCCAAATTCCTCCAATTCTTCCAGAAGCTACCATTTTACGTCTCCAATGGCTGGCAATTTGTGCGGCTGTACTTAATGAAACCAATTGACACAGCTGCTACTCATGGCGCAGTTCGGTAGGTTATAACAGATTTGCGAAAGCTTTAGTGGTTCTGTACTCAACAGAACCATTTTTTTATGGTAAATCGTAGTAAGCGCTTCAGCGCTTTCTTAAGCACTAAAGTGCTTACTACATTAAAGAATGAAACAAAAGTTCTCAACTTTCAGCTTTTTACTAAATATTTGCTTATTTTTGGCAGCTAACCCTGGTTGGTGTCAATCTCAGCCAGATATGACACCAAATTCAACCGCCGAGGATTTAGATTTAAGTCCAGAAATTATTCAAAATAGCCCAGTTTTGCAACGTTGGCAGCGTAATGTACCGAATATTTTGCAAGAAATTAAAAACGATCCTAGTTTTCGCACTCGCTTGCGACTGGGTTCTCCAGAATTTCCTTCCACAGGACAAGCATTTGGGGTAATTGTTGGTATAGAAGATATTTTTATTGGACGCACCGGCTTAACTGTGAGTGGCGAATATCAAGCGGCGTTTAATGGTAAGCGTCAGGCTTATGGTGCGGACTTGCATTATTATTTGCGTCCTTTGGGTAGCTACGTCAATATTGCTCCCGTCGTTGGTTATCGACATTTGCAAACAAACCGCTATACAACCGATGGAGTGAATTTGGGTGCGAAGTTGCTGTTGGTTTTGTCTCGCGGTGGTGCGGCGGATATTTCTTTAACTCAAAGTTGGGTTTCTCCCGGTAGCGGTGAAGAAGTTGGTTTAACACAGCTTTCGCTAGGATATGCTGTTACTTCCAATTTGCGTTTGTCTACAGATATTCAAAAGCAAAATTCCCGACTTCAAAAAGATAGTCGGGTTGGTGTAGTTTTAGAATGGATGCCTTAAGATCAAGTTCGGACAAACACTAAACTTGATGGCGTAAGTCTAAATACTTAGTATTACGGATTGCAATATCGATTGACACTCTGCGGTCTAAAGACACGCAGATTCTTAAGAGATTTTCACTCTTAAAGGCTGCGCCAAAACAGCCACTACCCTCTCCAGGTTAAACCTATCAAGGCTACATTTTCTCCCAATATTGGCAGCACCATTACAGTCGCTCGAAATCAAATGTCCATCTTGACTACGATACAAACCACGTTTAACCCGCTTCCCAGAAAATTTATACTCCTGGGGATTGTCAGGGTTGTAGGTGGGAACAAGGTCGCCATCCAAAAAGCTTGCCTTACTCGTGTAAGACTCTTCTTGTTCTTGATAAATCAAACCGTATCGTTCGCACAAAGACTTGAGTTTATTCCTCAAGCTCCAATGTGGAATGGCAACAAAGTTTTGATTGTTTCTACTGCCAATGTTAATTTCCTGTTTCATCCCTGGATTGACACCGACAATCACCGTCCCGACTTTATGCTCGATGCACCAGTTGATAATAGTCCGAGCAGTCTTGTTCAGGTAGTCCCTGACGCGATTGTTGCGGTTAATCGAAACTCGCGCTTGACGTTCTGTAGTTCCTTTAATTCCCTGCAAGTCCTTGATACTTTGCAGTCTTGCGTTCTCTTTATTGAACCACTGGTTAAAAGATTTAAGCGGTTTGCCATCCACGATAAAGGATGCCCCAGTAGTGCTGACACAAGTAGCAAGGTTGTCAAGTCCCAAGTCGATTGCAATTTGATTATTTAGGTCTACAGGTTTCGCTTGTGGATGTGCCTCAACAATAAATTCGATTTCAAAAAATCGAGCTTTGTATTTGGGCAGAATGCGAACCTCTTTCAGTTTCGCACCGTACAACCGTTCGGGAAACGGGATTCTCACAGAACCAAACTGTTTCCTAAACTCGTTAGACATGGGAATTTCAAAACTCCCATCTTTAACCTTGATGCGTGGCATTATCAAGGGAAAATAGCCGTCTTTAGGCAAATATCCAGGCAACCGGATTTGCTCGAAGCGATACAGTCCTTGTTTCGCCGCTTTAATCAAATTAAAAAAGGAGCGGAACGAACGATCCACCACCTTCAGCGTTTGCTGTGCAATGTCGGTATTGAGAAGTTTGTAGTTCTCATTGCCTTTGCAGTAGTGGTAGTTCGATTCGTAGCGCAAGTATCTAGCTTCGGCAAAAAAGAACTGCCTAACAGAGTAAAGCCCTACATTGTAGAGATTTTTGCTCAGTCGGCACAATTGTCTCAAAGCTTCAAAGTCAGAGGCTTTGAGTCCTCTTATTTGATTTTTTTGAGTCAGATACATAAACTACTCTCGCTAATAAAGAAATTATACAGCGAAAGTAGTTTGTTTTCAAGATGTTTGACGGCTAAGAAATTAGCCGAGGAGTGGCACCGAAGTGGGCTAAAGCCACACGGTTTCCACACTCCCGCGAGGCTTTAGATGATTTCATCTTAATCTGGTAAAATCGCCTTTAGGATTAACGTCTTATCTGTTGCCTGCACTGATAAACTTATGAACGCAAAACACTTTAATAGCCGAAAACGATGAAAGCATCTGCAAAATTCGACTTTGAGGACGAGAAGTTTAACGCACCCCCTTCTCAAGTCATCCCGTGGTGTCAGATGATTAATCCTCGCTATGGCACAGATGGGATGCAACCCCACGGGTTAGCAATTAAGTTAGATAATGCCCATGCTGTTGGTTTTCAAGCCGATGAAAATTGGCAGCAGGTAGAACATGAATTTAGTTCTGGAGTCGAGTCTGTATTTATCTCCACCACTCCACATATAGTTATAGTCCGTAAGGGTCCATTATCTGTAAAAGATAGAGAAAGTGGTTTAAAACTGGGTACACTCAAAGAAAATTATGACGCTTTTTTAGCAGACAAACTTAAATTTAAAACCTTTACTCGCTACCTAATTTTTTTGGTAGGAGAAAACAAAAAGTTTTTACATGAATCACCACTGCAATTAACTTTAAATGGTGCCGCCGGAGCGAGTTTTAGTAAAAGTTATTGCGAATATCAACAAGGCAAAATCGTCGGTGGTTTCGCCGCCGAACTAGAAAAAGCTTATGCTGCATATCGCAAGCAACCCATAACATCAAAAGGTCCACTATTCCACGCTCACGGTATTTTTTGCCCAATAATTGAGTGTGAAGAAAGAGGCATTGAACCAAATACTGTTATGGTAGCTTCAACAGTGGATTATAAACGTCCAACGGCGGCGACGTTAACACAATATCTGATTGCTTCCGACTCTCCGGAATCGGGAATTATTTCCAAAAACTTTGAAGAATACAAAGAGTTTGGTAAGGAAGTTGTAAAACCAGAAGCACCGAAGATGGAAATGGCAGGGGTTTCTAGTTCTTATGTTTATGCGGATGAAGATGATTTTGGTTATCCGCCTTATTAGGGAATGGGGAATGGGGAATGGGTAATGGGTAATGGGTAATGGGGAATGGGTAATGGGGAATGGGTAAAAACTATTAGCAATTAGCAATTAGCAATTAGCAATTAGCAATTAGCAATTAGCAATTACCAATTACCAATTACCAATTACCAATTACCAATGCCCTATTCTTTAAGTAGCAAATAATAGAGCGATCCATTACCACCTGTAACCCCAGCGCGATCGCCTGCTAATTTGCCAGTTCCCATGAAGTAATCTACCCGTCCGGGTCCTTTGATGGCGCTTCCTGTATCCTGATCTAGCACAAAGCGGCTGACAGTACGATAATCCAGCCGTCCTGACGCGGTGGGATAGGGAAGTGAGGTATTAACTAGCGCTAATGCGCCAGGAGGCATGAGAGACTTGTCTGTAGCAATAGAACGCTCTGCTGTCACCGGTACATTAATACTGCCGGTAGCTGGTTCACCGTTGGTTTCTTTGAAGAAAACAAACCTTTCCCAACGCGGTAGATAATTATTTAACTCTTGCGGATGTTGCTGAAAATACTCAGTCATCCGTGGGAGGGTCAGTTGTCGCAAAGTTACTTTCCCGTCTTTTGCTAATTCTCGCCCGATACTTGTCCAAGGGTAATCTGTACCACCTGCATAGCCAATACTGGTTGCAGTTCCGTTGGTTAACTGAATCTGAGCGGAACCTTGGATTTGTACCATGTATGCATCCCAGCGATCGCGGAACCACAATATTTCCAAACCGCGCAACCGACTTTTATCTCCAAGTAAACCATCTTTTCCTTCTAGCTGTATCCGTTTCGGATGCGGTTTACTCCATTTCTCAAAGTCTGGTGGTAATCGATAAAGGGGATATTTATATACATTTGTGCGAACCCGGCTTGCAATAAAAGCAGGTTCGTAGTATGCAGTAAATTTAACAGTACCCTTGCCGTCATTACCTATTGATTTGTAAAAGACAAATTCGCGACGGACAGCAGCTTGTAGTTCAGCCGGAGAGTTGGAGTTAACAACTAATTGACGGAAACGCACTAAACTGCGATACACGCGATCGCGGGTAATTTCCTTAATTGGATAATTCTGATACACGGCGATCGCCTTATCCTTTTGCAGATAACCCAGACTGTTGTCAATCGATGCTAACAAAGCTTGGCGATCGCCTGGTTTACCCCCTCGACTCCAAATTTGCTCATCCCAACCCAAGCAAGCAGACTGGGAAATACAATCGGTTCCTAATTCCATCGGTTTTAGCACAGAATGTACCGAAGGAATTTTTGGTACTGGTATTACCACTGGCGGGGCTTGAGGATTGTTTGGTAACGGCAGCGGTGGTAAACTAGGAATTTGAGCAACAGCTGACCAGAGCGGGATAATAAAAGCAACTCCCAAACTTAAGGAAAGCACATCTAGGGTTTTTCTCATGATTTAGTTGAATCTTTCAACACTAGAACTAAAAACTGGTTCTACCCGGATTGCTAAAATCCGAGAGGGACGTACTACCATATACTCTCCCTGACCGGAAATATTTTTGATCGGTACGCTGATAAAGTCATTAGAAGCAGCCTTTGGCATAAGTTCGCCACTGTACCACTTCTGAAAATCTTGAATTGTCGGAAAGCGTATTTCTTCCCGGTGTCCACCATCCATCATCAGGTGTACTGCAAATTCGCTCGGTGTTCTAGGCATAAAGTTGAATCATTTGAAACACATCCAACCCATTTTCAACTACTTAACCCCGAAATGGGAAGAGGAGGGGGGAAGTAGGGGAGTGGGGGAATGGGAAAAGAAAAACTTATAAATCATAACTCATAACTCTTAACTCGTAACTCATAACTTTTACTTTCGGCTATGACGCTTGTTGAACCAGAAACAGTTCCCAGCTAGTTGTTCGGCATCTTGGGCGATCGCTTGAGTTATTTTATCTAGTTTGGCGCAAGAAATGAAAATAGGTACACGCTCGATTATGACAACTAAACGATATCTAAAAAATTTCGACTTGCACCTCACCTAAGGTGACTGTTCTACAGTGATGTCGATGCGTGAAAAGCATTATGAAGGAAAAAACATTCATTTTTACAGGCGGAAATCCGAGCATCATGCAAAGCTTAAATAGTATGGTGCAATCTGAATATTCGTTGCAAAAAAAGCAACAATTTAGTTTTCCCGATTCTCAGCTATTTGAGTAGATGGGCACACAAGCTGCATTGAATTAAAATCTCAGCCGTTGAAAGAGAAGATAAAAATAAAAGGTAAAAGCTAAAAAATTTATTTTCTTACACTTTTACCTTTTAACTTTTACTTTATTCAGATATCACTTGCTCAGATTAGTCACCTGCTCAATTAGTGCTAAAACATCACTGCGGCTAAGTTTATCTTTGCCATTAGCAAGAGCGTTAAGAGTGCCATGAGCCAATGTTAGTGGAATTTGACAAAAATCTAATGCAGGACCAGCAGGAAGGGCTTTAGTATAAGCATCTGCTAAAATTAGATTGCGTTGAGCGTAAGCTTGGATATCATCTGCATTCCAACCATCTGGAAAGAAGTTCACCCCACGGGTTAAATCTTCATTATGGTTGCGGAGGATGTTAACCGCTTGTAAGCCGCGACCAAAAGCGATCGCATGGGTACGGTTTGTATCAGTACCATCATACCATGCCCAGATGTCAGAAAGTAATAATCCTACTGCACCTGCAACTCCAAAGGTATAACGATCTAAATCAAACTCTGTATGAATTTTCCAATTTTTTCCTGCCCAGTATGCCATGCGATCCGCCATCGCCGCAGTCGCATCCCAAATCCGAGGTGCGATACTCTCAGGTGCTAGTAGTGCCCATTCTCGTATCCGCAGGCTTACTTCTGCTAAAGAATCTTCGTAGCTACCAAATCCCACAGAAAAAGCATCAACCGCGAAGCCATCAACACCTGCTTGTAATGTCAAACTAATTGTTTGCAATAATCTCGCTTTAGTGGCATTATCTAGTTCTGGATGATCTTCAATTTCATCAATCGCACGCATACACAAGTATGCAGATGAAACTGCTTCTTGCAATCCTGGTGGTAAAATACTAATTGGGATGTAAAAAGTTCGACTAGTCTCTTTGAGGATTTGCAATGCGTAATTACGTAAATCCATTTTTTCACTCCTCTGTTGATTTTCACACCACATAAATTTTGAGGTTTTTTGATTACGTTGGATATAGTTTTTACTCAACCTGAAAAACCGTAGATACGCTAGTATCTCATCGAAAAACTTATCATTTTTAGTATCTCAATTTACAAAAACCCAAATTTGATTAAAGTCTAGTATATAGGGCTTTGGTTGCAAAAATGTGTGGTTTGTGGTTTGATCTAGATGTTATAAAGGTTCATTGTAAATATAAACAATATTGCTCATATCCAGTTAATTACCTGCAAAATTTTCTCAAACTGAACAGCCAAATCAGAGGGATGAAAGCAAATTATATCTGCGTTATTCTGACAAACAAGCCAGAATTGGTGTATATATAGAGAAAAATCAGAAAAAACCTTTAAATAACAGCTTTGGAATACAAACTTTGAGGACGCTTGCCGCAAGGTAGTTAAGCGGACACATCTTGCCGCTACACCGTACCAGCGGATGGAGGAAAATAGATTTTTGCCCCCAACCCCATAATCGCGATCGCACATCGATTGCTGATTTCGCAGCGACATTAGTAAAATTAAATACGTTCTCTGACTAGACGATGATTGAGAAAAAGTAGTTCCCGAAGCAGAAACTAAAGACTGGGAAGCAATTTGGCGACAAAAAAATGGTGAGTCAAGGCAGCGCGGTTGCCTGTACCATCTATTCGTAGTGGCTCTTTTGTTGGGGGGTGGAATATCGCACATCGATTACAGCCAGCCAAATTTATCCCCTCGGTTAGTGTTAGATACTTTACCACAAGCTACTGTAGCTTGGTCTTTGGGCAACTCTTGGAGACTTTGAGGAGCGCGACACGCTGCTTTGTGTGAACGCATTCCCCGACTAACCGAAAAAACCCTTTAAGGCTCACGGACTCGCTACCATTGCGTTATATAACTTTCGGCTATTATTTTTGCACCCTCTTTACCATATATTAAGTTTTATATCATACAATATAAATATTTCGCAAGAAATATATACAGCCTCAAAATAATATGAAAAATATATTATATCGGGCTGTAAAACACAGAAAATGTCAGAAATTAAAAAAGGTATATTTATCAAAAATGGTTTGTTATTACTGACATTGTTTACTGTAGCTTGTAGTAACAAAGCATCAATAAAGGAATTGAAAGAAGAGTCAGAAAAAGTGTCTTCGTGGGCAGCAACGGAGCAGATGATTGGTAATGCATGGATACGCGATGCCGTGCCGACAACCTACGCCAAGCAAACATTAATAAAAGCTGAGTCAGAATTGCAAAAATCAGCTGATAAAATCGAAAAAATGCAGCCAGAAACAGCAGCGCAAAAGCAATACAAATCAAAAATATTAGAACATAGCAAAGTGGGAAAAATTATATCAGAAAAAATGTCAATAGCTGTTGGCGAAAAAAATAAATCGGCGGTGAAAGTACAACTGGCGAAATTAGAAAGCGATCGCGTTGAATTACAACAGCTATCTCAGCCATGAAAAAAATTTTTTAAATCGCTTTGGGCATTGTAACTAGTATCGGTGGCTTTCTTGACGTGGGAGCGATCGCGCATCGATTGCCGAAGCTGGATCTACATACGGATCTCAACTAATTTGGGTGATTATTCTCGGCACTATTTGTGTAATCTTCCTAGTAGAAATGTCCGGACGATTAGCAGCAGTTAGCAAACACACGCTCTTCCGCAGCAGTCCGGGAACGTTTTGGTTTTAACTTTTATGTTATTCCCTTATTTGCGGAAATTGTCGTTGATTTTTTGGTTTTAGCAGCAGAAATTGGTGGTGTTTGTATCGCCCTACAATTATTAACAGGTATCAGCTTTCAGTGGTTTGCTTTACCTGTTGCCTTTGCAATTTGGTCATTGTATTAATGAACGATAAATTATACGTTGGCAAATATCGCAACGGCTGGATTAGTAATAGCGTTATTATATTTACAATAGTGCTGGCATTTGTGCTGGCACTCGTAGCTATTCCCTTAGAAATTCTTGGAGGGTAAGGATAATTTTGGATTTTAGATTTTGGATTTTGGATTTTAGATTTATACCTCTATTCTACTCTCTTTCTCTGCGTTCTCAGCGCCTAGTAAGGTTCGTTAATAGGAAATACTAAAAAATGGACATAATTAGAGATGTACTCGACAACCAACTAGTTGACCGCAATCAGCGCAACATGGGTAAAGTTGATGGCATTATTATGGAATTGCGCGACGGCGAACCGCCAAGACTAGCTTATATTGAAGTGGGAGTAACAACCCTCGCCAGACGAATAAATCCGCGTTTGGCAGGTTGGGTAGCAGCGATCGCACGAACATGGGGTGCTAAACAAAGCGAACCATTTCGGATACCTTGGTCAAAAGTGCGTTTCGGTTGGTATTGATGTTGAAGTCGATGTAGAGGCACAAGAAACACCTGTATTAGGTTACGAAAAATGGTTAAGCGATCGCATTATCACACACATTCCAGGCGCGAATCATGGCGAATGAAATTCATTTAGAACTGCTGCTGGGTAAACCAGTATTAGACTCAACAGGTAAAGCGATCGGAAGCATTGAAGAAGTACGTGCTTCTAAACAAGGTGAAGAATGGATTGTTCAAGAATATCTGATTGGCTATGCTGCGGTATTAGAAAGACTATCCGCTTGGACAGTTGGGTTAGGAATTTTACATCTACTTGGAGCGCATAAAATCCACGGCGGTTATACAATACCTTGGGACAAGCTAGATTTAACTGACCCGAATAAGCCGCGTTTGCGTTGTAGTTTAGATGAATTAAAACAGTTCGCAACACAACTATTGCTGCCAGCTTGCCAATTTCATCCCATGTTGGTGCAACCGCTGTCCTAAGAATATCCGCAGCCAATTCAAATTCTAACGCCACTGCCAACCACCTACCAAGACGCAGCCGTAATTCTTCTTTTGCTTCTTCTGGTACATTGCGACGAAAGAAGAAAAGCTTAAATGCTTTTAGTGTTGCTTCAATCGCAGCAAATCCGATTACAAAAGCAGCGCTGGCTTCAACTCCCACAGCCAAAAAAAGTGTGAATTGCTTAATTAAATCCAGTATCAATGTATTTTCCCTGGTAATAATTGAAAAATGCGTTCCCAAAATCGGGAACGCTCAAAGTTTAAACAAATTGTTTATTATGTCAAGGCGTATAGCTTCTTTCTCTTTCTCTTTCGCCTTTTCCCATGTACGAGTGAACCGCTTCCATGATGCTGTTGCTGTTAAAGCCAATCCACAATCCAATCAACGCTAGCTGCGTCATAGTCTACGTTACCATTTAAAATTGTTATTTATTAAAAAATATTTGTTGATGTTTTACCGAACTTCTAGCCGAAGAATGATTTTCATGTAAACAATCTCTGTAATTATGAATGCGGACAGATTTTAAACTGCCTAATAAATAATATGCCGCAATATTTCGGAAAATTAACCACAACAGATGAACCTTGGACAACTATTAGCGCTGTGCAAGCTGTAAACCAAATCTCACAGACTATCAATTTTGAGTGTGGTGACTCACGCCTTGCAATTAGCATAATAGCCGCAAATTTAATTCGCGTGCGACTTGCCCCAAGTGGCGAATTTATGCCGCGTCGAGAGTGGGCGGTAACGTTGGATGATGCAGAATGGGCAAAAGTACCTTTTGAAGTGCGAGAAACTGACGCAACAGTAGAAATTGAAACCGAACAAGTACGTGTTTCCATTCAACGGCAAAATTGTCGCATAACCTGCTTTGATAAAGCTAATCGCCCCTTTGCCCAAGATGCAGACATGGGTATGGGTTGGCGCATGGGTGCAGTTGCAGCCTGGAAACAAATCGCCGCAGATGAACATTTCTACGGATTTGGCGAACGCACGGGTTTTCTTGACAAACTCAGCGAGGTAAAAACTAACTGGACAGCTAATGCTTTAGATTACGATGCGCTGACTGATGAAATGTATCAGGCAATTCCGTTTTTTATCGCTTTGCGTCCTGAGATAAGTTACGGTATCTTCTTTAATACCACTTTTTGGAGTCAATTCGATATCGGCGCGGAACAACCAGGTATCTGGAAAATGGAAACTCGCGGCGGTGAGTTGGATTATTATATTATTTATGGTTCCGAACCGGCGGAAATTATTCGTACCTACACCCAGCTAACTGGCAGAATGCCATTACCGCCAAAATGGGCGCTAGGCTATCATCAATGTCGCTGGAGTTACGAGTCAGAAACTGTGGTGCGCCAACTTGCACAAGAATTTCGCAGACGCCGCATTCCCTGTGATGTCATCCACCTCGATATTGACTACATGCGCGGTTATCGCGTGTTTACCTGGAGTCCCAATCGCTTCCCCAACCCAGCAAAACTGATAAACGACTTGGCGCAAGCTGGTTTCCAGACAGTGACAATTATCGATCCGGGTGTGAAGTATGAACCAGAAGCTAATTATCACGTTTTTGACCAAGGCATAGAAAACAACTATTTTGTGCGAAAATCCAATGGAGAGTTGTTTCACGGCTACGTTTGGCCCGATAAAGCTGTTTTTCCGGACTTTTTGCGGTCTGATGTGCGTACCTGGTGGGGCGATTTACATCAAAGCCTCACCGACATCGGCGTTGCCGGCATTTGGAATGATATGAATGAACCGGCAATTGGCGATCGCCCTTTCGGTGATGGTGGCGAACACATCTGGTTTCCCCTAGATGCACCGCAGGGAGGAGTGTCCGAGGGGGGGAGAGGGGGAGTGGGGAAGGGGGGAGCAAATTCTTCCTTGTCTTCCTTGTCTTCCTTGTCTTCAGATCGTACAACTCATCTAGAAGTTCATAATTTATATGGCTTGACAATGGCGCAAGCTTGTGCTGAAGGGTTGGAGCGACATCGTGCAGAGCGTTCTTTTGTGCTGACTCGTTCTGGTTATGCTGGTGTGCAGCGGTGGTCGTCGGTGTGGATGGGCGACAATCACTCTTTGTGGGAGCATTTGGAAATTTCTTTGCCGATGCTTTGCAATATGGGACTTTCGGGTGTTGCGTTTGTGGGTTGCGATATTGGCGGGTTTGCTGGCAATGCTACTGCGGAATTGTTCGCTCGGTGGATGCAGGTAGGAATGCTCTATCCGTTGATGCGCGGTCATTCGGCGATGTCTACTGCTCGTCGTGAGCCTTGGGTATTTGGCGATCGCACAGAAAAAATCTGTCGCGAATACATTAATCTGCGTTACCAGCTACTTCCTTACATTTACACTCTTTTCTGGGAAGCGGCAACAACCGGCGCTCCGATTTTAAGACCATTAGTATATCATTTTCCCGACGATCCGAAAACTCATACTCTCTACGATCAAGTATTGCTCGGTTCTTCTATCATGGCTGCACCAATTTACCGCCCTGGTGTTGACCATCGAGCCGTGTATTTACCCGCCGGTACTTGGTATGACTGGTGGAGTGGTGAGCGTTACTCTGGTGCAACCCACATTCTCGCTGATGCACCATTGGAAAAAATGCCGCTTTTTGTGCGTGCTGGTGCGATCGTTCCCATGCAAAGAGTGATGCAATACGTTAATGAACATCCGCTCGATTCTTTACGGCTACGGGTTTGGCAAGGTAATTCTGAGTACACTTTTTACGAAGACGACGGAAAATCTTTTGAGTACAAAAATGAACAATTTGCCTTGAGAAAAATACGTGTGTTTACACAAGAAGAACAAACTATTGTGGAAATAGACGCTAAAGTTGGAAAATGGACACCACCTCCGCGTGAAGTGATTGTTGAGGTTGTTGGTGTTGGCGAACAGCGCTTTCAAGACGATGGAGAATCACGCAGTTTGAGATTTTAACATCGGGAATGGGGCATGGGGCTTTCTTGCATGGGGCATTGGTAAGTCGTTGTCAGTGTTTGACTGGGAATGCTTCACTACTGGGCTGCTGCCTCCAGATTTTACACGAGCTTCAGACTTGGTAGTTACATTACTTGGCAGAGTCTTGTAACGATAAAAACGAGAAGTTTCGAGTTCCGAGCATCAACTTTCGAGTTCCGAGCATCAACTTTCGAGTTCGGAACATCAACTTTCGAGTTCGGAACATCAACTTTCGAGTTCGGAACTCGAAGTTTCGGGTTCGGAACATCAACTTTCGAGTTCGGAACATCAACTTTCGTGTTCGGAACATCAACTTTCGGGTTCGGAACATCAACTTTCGGGTTCGGAACATCAACTTTCGAGTTCGGAACATCAACTTTCGAGTTCGGAACATCAACTTTCGGGTTCGGAACTCGAAACCTTAACTTTAACCAATGCCCCATGCCCAATGCCCCATGCCCAATGCCCAAAAGAAGAAAATCTGCACAAAGGTAGATGTAAAAATAATTTAAATAAGTAGCATGAGAAACAATGGGTATAACCTTTTATAACGGAAGAAATACCGAACTGTGCCGCCTTAGATAGATGCAGTTAAACAAAGCTCAATGTTAAAAGGCAACCGCTTGCATCTGCATGATATACCTCTGACATTTTCACCCAAAGTTATTGGAAAAATTGCCAGCGCGATCGCTATTTGTGTTGGTAGCTTAGTACTGCTTGGGTGGTGGCTGAACATCGAAGTTGTCACGCATGGCTTTTGGAACAGTACCTCAATAATGAAAGCGAATACAGCATTGTGCTTTGTACTGTCTGGTGTTTCGCTGTGGTCGCAAGAAGGAGATAGGGGGAGTGGGGGACAAGAGGACAAGGGGGACAAGGGGGACAAGGGGGACAAGGGGCACACGGGGACAAGGGGACAAAATTCTTCTTTCCCCCCATCCCCCCCTCTCCCCATCCCCCCCTCTCCCCCTCCCCCCCTCTGCCCTGCTCCCCCTACCTTCTGGCTTTCCAAAGTATGTTCAGTCGCAGTGATATTAATTGGTTTGTTCACGCTGATTGAATATCTGTTCGGCTGGAATTTTGGTATTGATGAACTGCTGTTAGGTGACTCATCGCCTGTGACAACATTTTATCCTGGGCGAATGGGGTTAAACACGGCATTGAATTTTGTGCTGGTTGGCACAGCTATAGAGCTGATTATTCATCAAAAAACCCGCCGTAGCTTTTGGTATGCTCAAATTCTTACCCTGATAGCTGCTTTGATTTCTTTACAAGCTGTCATCGGCTATGCCTATAACGTAAAAGTGCTTTACGGTGTTGCTCCTTACACAACATCTATGGCGTTACTGACTGCACTGACCTTCATAGTACTCTGTGCGGGCATTCTTTGGAGTCGTCCAGAGTCAGGGTTGATGCGGGTAGTAACAAGTGATACTGACGGGGGTTTGCTTGCGAGGCGTTTATTGTTTGCGGCGATCGCACTTCCTTGTGTGATAGGCTGGTTAATCGTTGAGGGTCAACGTCAAAAACAGTATGATGCGGCGTTTGCAGTGTCAATGTTTGCCATCATCGTTATTGTTAGTTTCGTCGTTTTGATTTGGCAAAATGCAGCGTTAATTGAACAACTGAGTAAAGAACGCGATCGCGCAATCGAAGCGTTGAAACAAAACGAACAAAAATTGAGCAGTTTCGTAGATGCTAACGTCATCGGCATTCTTTTTGGCGACATTTACGGGGGTATCCTCAAGGCAAATGACGAATTTTTGCGAATTATCGGCTACACGCAGGAAGATTTAGTAGCCGGGAGGATAGATTGGATTGACATCACACCACCAGAATATCTGCATTTGGATGAAATTGCGATCGCCGAGGCAAAATTAACTGGTGCTTGTACTCCTTATGAAAAAGAATACATTCGTCCGGATAATAGTCGCGTCCGGGTTGTAATTGGTTACACTTTGCTGGGAGAAAAACGCGAACAGTCAGTAGCTTTTATTTTAGACTTGAGCGATCGCACTCTTGCAGAAGCCGCGTTACGTCGCAGCGAAGAAAGATTTCGCTTGGCTATTGATAATATCCCCGATGTGTTTGGTATATATGATGCCGAATTGCGATTGCAGTTTGTCAACGCTGCGGGTTTGCAACGCACTAATAAGTCACTAGAAGAAATCAAAGGACGCACTGACGAGGAAATTTTTCCACCGTCCATTACAAACGCTTATTTACCAACTTTAAAAAAAGCACTTCAAACGCGCACCTTACAAACCGTAGAAGCCACAATAAATTTACCTGATTATGTCAGCACTACACTCATCAAATATGTACCAATCCTGGATGAGAAAGGTGAAATTTACCAGATTCTCGGCGTTACTGACGATATCACCGTCCGCAAGCGTGCCGAAGAAGTTCTGCAAAATCAGCAAAAATGGCTAGAAGATGCTGTAAACTTAATGCCAACACCTTTGCTGTTTATCGAACCAAAAACTGCACGGGTAACTTTCGCCAATCGCGCTGCTGACGAATTAGCTGGAGGTAAATTTCCTTTAGCTGAATGCGTGGAAGATTATTACACAACTTATTACAGCACAGATGCGGCAGGAAATCCGATTCCAAACGAACAAGCACCTGGGGTAAGAGTTGCTCGTGGCGAACGTCTCGATGGGGTAGAGTTGAACTGGCACACGCCTGAAGGAATCCGTTCTCTGCTAATATATGCAGATACTCTGCCCGCAATGCACGGTCTTGGAGCTACCTGCGTTTTGACATTTCAAGACATCACCAACCTCAAGCGGGTAGAAAAAGCACTTTCATTAGGTTATAAAAGGCTTCAACTTTTATTTGGCACAGCAAGCGATTTACTATCGAGCCAAGAACCAGTAACATTGCTTGATGGCTTATTCCAAAAACTTGCCGAGCAAATTAGTTTAGATGCTTATTTTAACTATTTAGTTGAAGAAAATAAACCATTATTGCGGCTAGCGTCGTACAGTGGTGCTTCTGAGGAAATAGCCAAAGCCGTAGAAACATTGGAGTTTGGGCAATCAATGTGCGGAACTATAGCAGCCGAACGCCGTGCAATTACTTTAGAAAATGTGCAACAATCAATTGATCCGAAAACAGAATTGCAGCGATCGCTTGGAGTTAGAGCATATTACGGTTATCCCTTAATGGTACAGGAGCGGTTTTTAGGTACACTTTGCTTTGCCAGTCGCAGTAAAGATAGCTTTACCCAAAATGAAATTGGGATGATGCAAGCGGTTTGCGACCAGATAGCGATCGCAATGGAAAGAGCAAGCTTGATTGCTTCCTTACAACAGCAAACAGAGCAACTTACAGAAGCGAACCGGATGAAGGATGAGTTTCTGGCAATATTATCGCATGAATTGCGATCGCCGCTTAACGCCATCCTTGGTTGGGCACAGATGCTGCGTTCTTCACGCAAGCTCACCGAAACTCAAACCGCTAAAGCTTTAGAGACAATCGAGCGCAACGCTAGAGCGCAAACACAACTAATTGAAGACTTGTTAGATATCTCGCGGATGATTAGAGGCAAATTGCGTCTCAATGTCCGCAGTTGCGATTTAGTGCCAATTATTGAATCTGCACTCGATTCTGTACGTCTAGCGGCTGATGCAAAAGAAATTCACATCGAAACTTCAATTAACCGAAATACTGAACCAATCCTTGGCGATTCTGGACGCTTGCAGCAAATTATTTGGAATCTACTATCCAACGCAATTAAGTTTACACCCCAAGGCGGGCGCGTGCAAGTTAATTTGCAACGAATTAATTTACATGTGGAAATTACGGTAACTGACACAGGCATTGGTATCAAACCGGAATTTATACCTTACGTCTTCGATCGCTTTCGTCAAGCAGATAGTTCCAGCACCAGATCCCACGGGGGATTAGGATTAGGATTATCAATCGTCCGTCATTTAGTAGAACTACATGGTGGTACTGTTTATGTAGAAAGTGCCGGTGAAGGCAAAGGCACCAAATTCATAGTTAAACTGCCACTACTCAACGCCAAACTCGGACAAACAAACAAACAGAACAACTCTTCTCCCCCCCTCTCCCCCTCCCCCCCTCTCCCCCTCCCCTCCCTAAAAGGTGTGCGGGTGCTAGTGGTAGACGACGAAGTTGATATTCGTGACTTTATCACCACCGTACTCGAACAGTGCGCTGCCGAAGTTCAGGCGGTTGCATCAGTGCAGGAAGCCCTAGAAATTATAGCACACTCTCAACCAGATGTTTTAATTAGCGATATCGGAATGCCAGAAGAAGACGGTTATTCGTTGATTCGCAAAGTGCGATCGCAACCCCCAGAAAAAGGCGGAAATATTCCCGCAGCAGCCCTGACAGCTTATGCTAGAGCAGAGGATCGAATGCGAGCCATACAATCCGGTTATCAGCTACATTTACCTAAACCTGTTGAACCGGCTGAGTTAGCAACAGTAGTCGCGAGTCTTGTTAGACGTACATAAAGAAATATAATTTGTTAAGTTTCTTAACTAGTCGAAGCGTTTCTAGAACACCAATTCATTAATGCCAAAAACTCGGTTTTTATTGCCACGAAAATTTATATTTCGTTAATTATATCATGTCCTTAGTTGGGACACATTTTGTAGAGACGTTTTGATGGAACGTCTTTACAACTATTAATTCAACCGACATAATATTAAACGATAATAAATCGGGTTTTTTTGCCACGATGCATGAATATTCAAGATTTTGAATATTAGGCAATGAACTTGTCAAATGTTACTTTTTTCCGTATGCCTTGGGTTATGCAGATAACTCAGGGTGCATATTTTTATGCAAATCAAACTACTAAATAAATAGTATTTTGATTGAAGCATTTAATATGATAAGCATAACAAACACATTAGCACCAACAGCCGTTGAATCACCAGAGCTAAATAATGCTAATTTGAAAACAAAACAACTAGATTTTTTACAAAAAGTAATTGAAGGCTTACAAGATGGCATCTTAATCTTGACGGAGATAGGAGAAATCGTTCATGCTAACGCATCGGCGAGAAGCATTTGTGGTCAAATAAGTCAAGGCATTTCTCAGGCTAACTTTGTACCACCAGCCATTTGGCATCATTGCAAATCGTTAATTGATTGGAGTTTATTTCCCAACCAACACGTCATTCTGTCTGATGAGATTGTGCTTAATAAGTTTAATATTTTTCGCTTGCGGGTAAGATGGTTAGATGTAGATCCGTTACAACGTCCTTGCTTGTTGGTGACAATCGAAAATAAATGTGAGACGTTAAAAAATGTAGCGATCGCTGAAGTCAAAAAATACGACTTAACACGACGAGAAGCTGAAATTTGGCTTCTTTATCGCTGCAACTACAGCTACAAAGAAATCGCCGGACAGCTTTATATTAGCCTGAATACGGTCAAGAAGCACATGAAAAACATTCACGCCAAGCGACAAGCAAATATTCACACCCAGAACTAAGGAAATTCGACAATCCGAATTGATTAGTGAAATCTAATTATTCACTGCTTTGAGGAGCGAATTTCACGAATCAATTAAGATTGATATATTTGCAATGCCAAAAAAAATAACTTCACACTTAACCCCTCTGCGCTTGTATGAGGGGTTTTGCCGCAATTGTGCGTAATGCAGCAAACATCAAATTAAATACTGATATATTTATATACAAGTTTTTTATTATGAAAGTAATAATTATAAGTAATTATAATCAAGTAATTTTTCATACAAACATAGTTATCACAAGTAGCGCTATGAGTGCGATCGCACTCTTAATCATCAATTGCCTTCATTCAGGAACAAGTAGTTAATTCAAACAGTCACTAATTATTATTTACTATTAAATAATAAATATTTTTCCCCTGAATAAATCCAGGGGTACTAGTATGTAATCAGATAATTTTTAATTGTAACTGAAAAATTTACTTAGAAAAACTAAGGTTTTTTTTGCAAGTCGAGTAGTGTATTGTAAACTTCATCTTTTAATTTTTGATTACTTTGTAGGTCTCTAGTAATCTTGTTAAAATTATCAATGCTGAGACCATTTTGTTCAACTATTTGTTGCGAGCGATTACAATATTTTACCGCAATATCTCGCGCCTTGTTTGGCAAACCGTTGAGGCTGTTGGGGTTGCTACAAACAATCTGGGGAACTTCCCCACCACCAACAATTTTTTTAATTTCTACAAATGCTCGGCTTCGCTCTGGCTCCATTGCTAAGATTGATTTGGCATAATTTCTAATTTCAGTTGGAGTTTGGGCATCAACTTGGGAACTTAAAGCAAAAGCGCTAGAAGCAAGACCCACAGTGGCTAGAGCGCCAAATAAAAACGATTTGTCAAGCATTCGTTGCTTTCTTAGTCCAAAAAAGAAATAGGAAATAATCTTCATATGCGAGCTGACACAGAAATACAGTAGGGATATCTTAAGAACTTTGAATTATTTTAGAAGTTAGAAGTTCCAAGAAAAGAGATGATCTATTGTCAGCTTTATCGGTATAACTGACAAAGTTCGATAACTTTAGTTTGCAGTGTTGACATCTCGGAAGCTCCTTGCTTGAGACTAACTTCTAACTCTAATAGTACGGGCAAAGTAGAAATAAGTTGCGGCAAAGAAACAGATTTTATTTCTTGCTGTAAAAAGTAAATGCGCTTGGGATTGCCTATCTCAGCAGCCTGAGCGATCGCTTGTTGATTTTGCTCTCCACTTGAAATCATAATTTTTACCCACAACCATGTGCGAAATCGACTAATCAGTGTAGCCACTATCCGCAAACCAGGTTCAGAAGCATTCATCAGATCCGCTAAGGTTGTTAAAGCTTTTGCCGTATCTCCCATAATGATTGCATCCGCCAATTGAAAGCTGTTGTGTGTGGTGTTTCTGACTAACCGAGCAACTACGTCAACCTCTAAAGGCTGATTGCTGCCTTCAGTATAAAGTCGTAACTTCTCCAACTCATTGTATAACAGACGTGTATCATTACCTACAGACTCAGCTAAAAGTTCCGCACATTTGGGACTCAGCTTCACACCAACGATTTCAGCCCCGCTGAGTACTGATTGGATGAGCAATTCCGTCTTCCAAGTTGGTATCAGCGGAAATTCCCGGAATTCTTTAGCATATTGTTTCAGTAATTTTGTCGATTTCAGGCGTTCATCTGGTTTATTGCGACTAGTGAGCAATAAAAATGAATCAGAAGGAATTACTGGCAGCGTTCTTTGTAATTCTGTTAATACATTCTCTGGGCAGTTCTGACTAATAGTAGTATTCATCAGCCATACCAAGCGTCCACCAGCACCAAAAATTGGTGTCATAACTTGATTTAGCGCTATTATCGCCGCATCGGGTTGATCTGGGGAAATTGTAGTGTAGTTAAAACCGATCCAATTGGGGTCGAGGATGCGCGATCGCAAAAGAGCGATCGCCTTTTCTATAGAAAAATCATCCTCACCCCAGTAAACATAAACTGGCATAGAGCAACCTCAACTGAAAATATCATCGCTTCTGAGCGTGCGCCTGACATGCTAAATACTTTTTAAATCACGATAAATTTCCCTAAAATCAATAAACGTGAGCGCGGGAGGCATTGAAGATTGGACGACAACTATCAAACTTACTTAAATCGGGTAGCAAGAATGACGCTGCCAGAAGCTTATAGATCCCAAATCCAGCATATCCAGGAATCATCTAAGTTTCAGCCGCAGATAGAGGGACCTAGACTTGCTGTACCCTTTCCTGGGTATACGATAATTACCCCCCCGTGGGAGGATGAATCGGAAAACTCTGCTTTCTATACCAAATTACAAACTTACCAACAAGAACTGTTGCAGCTGCCAAAAAACGGTAATTTGATTGTTCCCGTACCTTCTAGCAGCTTTCATCTAACTTTGGCAGACTTAATTTGGGACGATGCTTACCGCGATGCCTGCGAAAAAAATCCCAATTTTGAACAAGAGTTACGCTCTTGTATTGCCGAAATCTTTCAGCAATATCAACAATCCATCACAAAGGGAAATAATCTGATTTGCTGGCAGATGTTAGGACTGATTATAATGCCAAGAGCTATAGGCGTTTGTTTAGTACCCCAAGATGAAAGCTGTTACGAGCAGATTATTAACTTACGCCGGACAATTTATCAAAATCCCCAGCTAGTTGCTTTAGGCATTGAACAGCATTATCACTTTACAGCACACATTACATTAGGCTATTTTGGCGAGATATCGCCCGATTTAGACCGTACAAGCTTAAGTACAATGCTTTCTGAATTAAATCAACAATGGTTGGGAAATTCACCCGAATTTTTGGTAAATCGTGCCGAATTGCGAAAGTTTGACGACATGACCCGCTATTATCGCCAACCAGACTCGCCGGTTTTAGTTATTAGTCCGGGATAGTTTTTAGGGAAAAGGGGACAAGGGAGACAAGGAGACAAGGGAGACAAGGGAGACAGGGGGGCAGGGGGGCAGGGGAGCAGGGGGGCAGGGGGAGCTGAAGAATTAATTCTTTCCCCTTTCACGGCAGGTGCTCGACTTGGGGAGACCCCAAGACCGCACTGCCTCCCCTTTTCCCTTTCCCCCTCTTAAAAAAGCCCATTACCCATTACCAATTACCCATTACCCATTACCCATTACCAATTCCCAATTCCCTAGTCCCCAGCTTTAGGAATTGCATACTCTAAAATATTTAAAACTCTTCCACTCAAATTTGTCTTCTTATATTCTCTAATAATTTTGCCACCAAGCTTTTCAGGAATTCGACGACTGGGAATATTTGCTTTATCAGCACAATAGACAAGATATTGAAAATCTAAGTTTTCCTCAGCCCATGTTTTCAGGGCGATGATAGTCTCTAATCCATAACCTTTGCCATGTGCTGATTTCTTCAACCAAATACCCAGTTCTGGCTGATTACTATTTATTTGGTGGATTCCCGTACAACCCAAAAAGTTGAAAGAATTATTCTTTAAAATAACAAGTACAAGATTTTCACCTTTTTTTATTTCGTTGAGTGAGTCGTTAATAAAATCTTCTGTTTGCGAAATATGTTTCGGCGGTTTGGTATACATATAAGTAGTAATTTCTTGATTAAATTCTTTAAAAATATCCTCTTGATATTTCATAGATATTGTTTGTAATAATAAACGACTAGTAGATATTTCTAACTCTAATAGTTCCATATTTTCTATTTTTATTGCCTGATGTTATTGAGTTTACTAATTGATAAAATCATTTATACGCGAGTATAAGGTGACGTAATTTTTACTTTAAAAAATTTCCGTATTGCATTTTACCAAATCATGCTAGACATTCATCGAATCTTCAAAAAGAAAAAGTCATCAATCAGCTAAAGTTTTGTTAAGATGCAAATGTTAGTAGTTTCTTAACGAAAAACATCAATCAGGATGTGAAGAAAGAAATAGCACTAACAAAATAGACTTCGGAAGATAAAGCAATGAACACCTACATTTTTTTTAACGACGCCCTCCAAATGCTTGTCAACGCTTACTTAGTATCAGCTGTACTGCTAATCGCAGCTTCTGGTATTGGGTTAGCAGTCATCGAGACGATTGAAAAATCAGGGCAACGCTAACCTAAACCTCAGTTGTAGACTTGTTTTCCACATCTTTTAGGTGCAGGTGTTCAATACTGAGAATTATTGGGAACACTAAAAGCACTAGGTCAAAGTCAGTTATTTAAGTTACCTAATTAGTACGTAAAGAACAGGTAACGACATCACTACTAAGACCTAAATGATGGAGCAAACTACAATGGGTTTAGTCGAGAAAATGTTTAGCGCACAAAGTCAAGTCCAAGAAGCATTCAGTCCAGCAGAAGCCTTTGCTGCTATTACTCTAGCGGCGATCGCCTCCGACGGTTATCTTTCTGAAGAAGAAACAAGAGAGTTCACGGCTACTCTGTCTCGGATGAAGCTTTTCAGAAGTTATCCCAACGATGTAATCAACAGGCTGTTTGACAAACTCCTGGGAATTCTCCAGCGGGATGGTATCAATACTTTATTTGATACAGCTAAAGAATCTCTGCCCCCCGATTTACGGGAAGCGGCTTTTGCGGTAACGGCGGATTTAATATTAGCCTCGGGTATCTTTACTGAAGAAGAAAATAGTTTTTTAAACGATTTATATCAAGCTTTAGGTATATCAAGGGACATTGCCATACAAGTTGTGCAGGTGATGATGATAAAAAACCGGGGATAAAGATAGAAAATCAGTTATAACTTATAAACTAAGTGTGCCAAAGGAGCGATCGCTTCTTTGGCTTTGTTTTTGGCGTGGAGTGGGGGAGAAACAATTTAACCTAAGTGTTGATAGTTTAAAAATGTTTACCTCGATACTTTATATTTTCCTCCAAATAATTATAGGATTTAGAAGTTTTTGTCCTCACGCCACTTCCGGAAGGAGTATTTCTCTCCAGAAGTTAATAAACGTATCGTTTGGAATACAAAAGTAGTAATATGCCCTGTTCTGCCACCTTAACTCAACTTGTTGAAATTCTTTCTGCCCAGCCTGTAAACTTATCTGAAGCGGCGTTAACACAATTGGCGATCGCCATTCAAACGGATACCCGTTTTTTGCAACCGGGTGAAGTATTTGTGGCTTTACGAGGGGAAAAGTTTGATGGACACGAGTTTGTACCAATGGCGATCGCCAAAAATGCAATCGCGGCGATCGTTGATTTTGAATACGAAAATCCGGGATTTCCTGTCTTGCAGGTAAAAGATACCCTCAAAGCATATCAACAAATCGCTTCTTGGTGGCGCGATCGCTTTCAAATTCCTGTAATTGGGGTAACAGGTTCTGTAGGCAAAACTACCACCAAGGAACTCATCGCTGGTGTTTTAGGAACCCGTGGACGAGTTCACAAAACTTATGGAAATTACAATAATGAAATCGGTGTCCCAAAAACTCTTCTAGAACTGAGTTCAGAACATGATTATGCCGTGATTGAAATGGCGATGCGCGGTAAAGGACAAATTGCTGAACTGACAGAAATTGCCCGTCCGACGATTGCTGTAATTACCAATGTGGGAACCGCGCATATTGAGTTACTCGGTTCCACGGAAGCGATCGCCGAAGCAAAATGTGAGTTATTAGCGCAAATGCCGTCATCTGGCGTAGCAATTCTCAATCATGATAATCCGTTATTAATCACAACAGCGGCGAAAGTTTGGCAAGGCGAAACTTTAACTTATGGCTTGTCTGGCGGCGATATCCACGGGTTTTTAATTGATAACCAGACTGTAAAAGTCGGGGAAATCCAACTTCCTTTACCTTTACCCGGTCGTCACAATGCGACTAATTTCATGGCAGCTTTGGCGGTAGCGCAAGTTGTAAATATTGATTGGTCATGCTTGAAATCGGGTGTTGTCGTTGATATGCCTTCCGGACGATCGCAACGTTTTGCTTTGCCCAATGATGTGATAATATTAGATGAAACATACAATGCTGCACCAGAAGCTATGATGGCAGCACTGCAATTATTAGCAGATACACCCGGAAAGCGGAAGATTGCCGTATTGGGTGCAATGAAAGAATTAGGAGAGCGATCGCACTCCTTACACTCCTCAGTAGGAGAAATGGTGCGAAAGCTGAATTTAGATAATTTGCTGGTGTTGGTTGACGGACAAGATGCAGAAGAATACGCCCTTAGTGCCAAAGGTATTCCATCCGAATGCTTTGCAACTCATGCCGATTTGCTTGCTCGATTGAAAGAATTTGTCACACAAGGCGATCGTTTACTTTTCAAAGCCGCACATTCCGTAGGTTTAGATCGCGTCGTCAATCAGTTTCGTCTTGAATTTAGCAGTTCAATACAGTATCAACAAGCACCCATGTCAACCTGGGATTAAAATCCCAGGCTGATAGCTGAAGTCGTCTCAAGACGACTAACATATTCAGTCTACTTTAGTAGACTTTAGTTATTAGCCCAGAACTTCAGTTCTGGGTGGGTGAGGATGCGCCTAGAAAATACTGCAAGATATGCATTGAAATAGACTTAGGCATCAGCCGATAATTTGAATTCCGGGAGGTTTCTACTTCCCTACCCAAAACTGCTGCAACGACTGAAAAAGTTTCACAAACTTTTCTTCCAACCAAAGCAACGCTGCATCAAGCCATGCTAAAATTTGCTCTAAAGGATGCTTTTCATACCCGATTGATGTTGCTTTGGTTTCTATCCAATCGGGTTTAGCCTCAATTTCAGTTGTTTGCAAACGCTGCTTTTGAGCAACTTCCCCTTTGCTACTTTCAACCTGGGAAATCTTCGATTCAGTTGATTTTATCGCAGCGACTTTTCCAGATGCTTTTTCAGTTCGAGTTAAATCAGTATTTGGTTTTTGCCGTTTTACCAATTTGGAAGCTGGTTTTTTCGGGATATTTTGGTAACTATTAAGCCAGTTTTGTAGATACCCTGCTGATTGATTGGCAGGTAAAGCCAGATTTATTGTTTGTGGAACTTCTGACTCAATCGGTTCAAAATCGCCAAACAAATCATCCCAACTCAGCCAAGGATCTGCGACTAAATCTTGATTTTGCGACTGACGGCTAACAGGTAAAGCTTGAGAAACATTACTTGCTGGTGGGGATGCGTCGAGTTTTTTCCCGCTGCGTTGTCCAAAAAAGTAATTTACCGCAGCTTCGATTATTGCTTTAATTCGCAAGCGATCGCTTTGAATCTCTTCACCACGAACTGTTAATTCTTTCCCGTAAAGAAATATGTTTAACTGAGTTTGGGCAACTTTAATAATTTCCCGGCTGCGTTGTTGTACAGTTAATGTGGCGCGAGACAAAGGAGTTAAAGCATTTGATTCTAACTTCGCCACAGATGCATCAAGAAATGCTAGCACTTCATCAGACTTAACTAAACCTTGTGTTTGCATCCCTTCAGGTAGTGCAGGCGTTTCCCTACCATTACCTGTTAACTTTGTCAACAAACGCTCAATTTCTGGTAACACTTCTGTTTCTTGTTTTACTGTAGCCATCTGCCAAGAATGCCAGTAATCAGCTACTTCGCCAATAATTCTATCTTGTAATTTTTCTTGTTGCTGGCGTGTTAAAATGTCGAGAATTTGATTATCGGCGGTGACGAGTACCAAATTGCGGTTTTCCAACTGGCTGGCTATTCCCCGCACTGTAGGAGTGTCTGTAACTGTTGAAGTTGAAGTCAGACTAGATGTGCTGGGTTGATTTGGAAAAAATTTGAACCACCAAAACGCCAATAAGTTTTTACTTACATTCTCCTTGTCTTTCTGTCTTGTTGTCTCCTTGTCATCTAGCGCTTGTAACACTCGTTGAATTGGGGTATCAGCTGCTGGGGGAGTTTCTGGTTGAGAAGGAGTATTATTTGCTTCTAAATGTAGCCTGTTTTGCGGCGCTTGGGGGTGTAGTTGTTTACCGACTGATTCGACTGCTTGTTGCACCAGTATAACTATTGAATAAAGCAGTGCTTGTAATGACCATTTTGTAGCGACTTGCAGATGGCGAAAAGTGCTATTTAAGCGATCGCCTAAACGCCGCGATTGCCGGTGGACAAAGTTAAATAGTCTGCTTTGATAACGATTGGAGGAAGCAGAAGGCATAGTGATGAACTTTTATTGAGCGCTTTGTTATTTATTGGACTGGTGTCAAACAATAAAACGACAAGCTGTTAAATATAGTAATTGCCATCATCTTAGCGAAAATATGACCCCTCCTGTACTGTCCCATACTAAATTGATTGTCCAAGCAATTGAGGAATTGCGCTCTTGTTGTCAAGTAAATGTTCAGTCTACCTGGCTGTGTAGTGAAGCTGATTTGGCGATTGCGGATATTACGGCATCTAATTTGTCTGTTTGGACACCTGTTGAGTTGAATGAGAAAGGACATGTTGCTTGGGGTGGGGGGCGAAAAGTGTTATGGTTGGCGCAAAAGTTGATAGTTCCTGAGAATTTACAAGGCTATCCTTTGGCTGGTTTGTGTTTGCGGTTGGCGTTGACTTGGTGGGCGGATTCTGCTGAAGTTTATGTTAATGGTGAGTTGGCGGTTGAGGGTGATTTGTTTGATTGTTCGCCGAGGGTGTTACTTAGTCGTGAGGTTACGCCGGGGGAGGAGTTTGTTGTTGCTGTACGGTTGACAAGTCCGGGACATTGTGATGGGGCTTTGATGCGATCGCTTTTGGTGTATGAGTCTGATAATAATTTAGATCCAGGTTTTGTGGCTGATGAGTTTTCTGTGTTGTTGTGTTATTTGGAAAGGTTTGCGCCGGATAAGTTGGATGTTTTGGCAAAGATAACGAACCGCGAAGAAGCGAAGTACACGAAGGAAGAGTTGGAAAGAAGATTTTTGGCGATGCGTCAAAGTCTTGTTGAATTTAAAGTCGATAATCTCGAATCTAAAATTTATCTGTTGGGTCATGCTCACCTTGATTTAGCATGGTTATGGCGGGTGAGTGAAACTTGGAGGGTGGCAGAAAGCACTTTTGAGTCGGTTTTGAGGTTGCAAGAGGATTTTCCGGAGTTGATTTTTTGTCATTCGACTCCAGCGCTTTATGCTTGGGTTGAAGAATATCGTCCTGATTTGTTTGCGAAGATTCGTCAGGCTGTTGTGGCTGGACGTTGGGAGGTTTTGGGGGGGTTTTGGGTTGAACCGGAACTTAATTTGATTTCGGGTGAAGCGATCGCTCGTCAGTTACTATATGGTCAACGCTATGTGTTGGAAAAGTTTGGCAAGGTTTCGACTATAGTTTGGGTTCCGGATAGTTTTGGTTTCTGTGCAACTTTACCGCAGTTTTTGGCTTTGGCTGGAATTGAGTTTTTTGTGACTCAGAAGTTGCGCTGGAATGATACTACTAAGTTTGATTATGGCGCTTTTTGGTGGCGATCGCCTGATGGTAGTCAAGTATTCAGTTACATGTCTGCGCTTATCGGGGAAGGTATCGACCCGGTTAAAATGGCATCATATGCTTGTGAATGGCAAATTCAAACTGGTTTACCAGATTGTCTCTGGCTTCCCGGTGTCGGCGACCACGGCGGCGGTCCGACTCGTGATATGTTAGAAACTGCCCGACGCTTTTCAAAATCACCTTTGTTCCCCCAGTTAGAATTCACGACAGCAGAAAACTATTTGCAGCAGATTAAGCAGACAGGGGGGACGACTGGGGGACAAGGAGGACAAGGAGGACAAGGAGGACAAGGAGGACAAGGAGGACAAGGAGACAAAGCAATTCATAACTCCTCACTTTTAACTCCTAACTCCTCCCTCCTAACTCCTAACTCCTCCCCCCCTCCCCCCTTCCCCACCTGGAATGACGAACTTTATCTAGAATTCCATCGCGGATGCTATACGACCCACGCAGATCAAAAACGTTGGAATCGTCGTTGTGAAGGATTATTGTATGAAGCTGAACTTTTTGCGGCTTTGGCGACAATCATCTGTAAAGCTACCTATCCGAAAGCGGAGATAGAAGCGGCTTGGAAAAAGGTGTTATTTAACCAGTTTCACGATATTTTGCCCGGTTCTTCGATTCCGGAAGTTTATACGGATGCACTTCCTACTTGGCAGGAAGTCGAACAAGTGGGAACGAAGATATTGCAAAATTCATTGAGTGCGATCGCATCTCACACTACTCTACCTGAACCACCACACCCTGACAGTTTACCCATTTTCGTCTTTAACTCCCTTAATTGGCAGCGTTCTGAGGTAGTTGTTGTTGATTTAGCTGATTCTTTTCTTTGCGCTTGCGTATACAATTTGGCTGGCGTTGCCTTGCCTTGTCAATTTAGGGAACCGTCTGAGCTTATTTTCCTTGCTGAGGATATCCCCTCTCTTGGCTATCGCATTTTCTGGCTCTGTCCTGCTAACCCTAAAAATGACCATAGCAGTGCACATCCTGATGATAGCAAAACGGGTTTGCAAAAGCAAGAACATTTTTACCCAAAAAGATTGACTTTAGAAAATGAGTTTTTGAGAGTCATTGTTGATGAAGAAAATGGTGATTTATCGAGTATTTTTGACAAGGTTAATCATCGAGAAGTTCTTTCTCAAGCAGGTGGTAATCAATTGCAAGCTTTCCAAGATAGCGGACAATATTGGGATGCTTGGAATATCGATCCAAATTATGCCCAGCATCCTCTACCACCAACGCAGCTTAAATCTATTCAATGGTTAGAACAAGGTCTAGTCCAAAATCGCCTGCGGGTGGTGCGTCAAATAGGACAATCTGAATTTTGTCAAGATTATATCTTACAAGCTGGTTCACCTTTACTGAAAATTGCCACCACTGTTAATTGGCAAGAAAGTCAAGTTTTGGTGAAAGCTGCTTTTCCTCTGAATGTGAAAGCCGATTTTGCTACCTTTGAAATTCCTTGTGGTGCAATTCGCCGCCCAACCAAACGCGAAACCCCAGCCGAACAAGCAAAATGGGAAGTTCCGGCTTTACGTTGGGCTGATTTAACTGAGGAACAAGATAAGTGTATTTATGGTGTAAGTTTGCTGAATGATTGTAAATATGGTTATGATAGTCAACCGCAGCAATTACGCTTAACACTATTACGCAGTCCGAAATGGCCCGACCCAGAAGCTGACCGAGGCTTTCATGAATTTACTTATGCCTTATATCCCCACGCTGGTAGTTGGGAATCTGCTCATACGGTAAGACGCGGGTATGAATTGAATACCCCATTGCAAGTTATCTTAAACCCAGCCAGAACTGCAAATTCAAAACTCAGCGCGGCTGAAAGCATGAGTTTCTTGAATTTATCCGCTGAGAATTTGATTTTAATGGCGTTTAAGCAAGGCGAAGATGACCAACAGTGGATTCTCCGGTGTTATGAATGTCACGGAGAAACCGCTGAGTTAACTTTGACAAGCGATTTGAAGTTAAGTTTGGCAGATTCAGTGGATTTGTTGGAACGCTATTTGTCCACCGCTGAATCGTCATCTCATAACATAAAGCCTTGGAAAATCTTAAGTTTCAAAGTTATTCCTGGATTTTGATGTGTTCGTAGTAAGCGCTTCAGCGCTGAAGCGCCGACTACGAATGATTCTAATCTTCGTGGTCTTCAAAAGGATCGCTTAATTGCTTGCTTGGAGGACCAAAAGAAGTATAAATCGATGCTATGGTGATGGCGATCACCCCAGCACATACAGAAATGATAAGAACTGTTGCGGGTTCCATAATCAAAAAATAAATTATGAGTGCTATTCTTATAGAATATTACAGAAGATTAAAAAAAGATGAGTGCAACTCTAATTTTAAGGTGAACTATGGCACAACGGACTAGGTTGGGAGATGTCCTCAGACCATTGAACTCTGAGTATGGTAAAGTAGCCCCTGGTTGGGGTACGACTCCTGTGATGGCTGTTTTTATTTTGCTATTTTTCGTGTTTTTGCTGATTATTCTGCAACTTTACAATTCCTCACTACTAATTCAGGATGTAAATGTAGACTGGCGGAGTTTAGGCAGCTAAGGAATGCGACATGACAAAGCTTGCACTACGCAAGCGATCGCACCCCCGGCTTGTCCGGGTTTTTTTATAATTGGTTATTAGTGGGCATTGGGCATTGGGAATTGGGCATTGGGCATAGGTTTGGCTGTGCGGTGAGGCAGCCCCCTCAGGAGCGGTTCCCGTCGATGGGGGACTGCCGAACCCGAAGGGTCTTGGTGTCGGACCTGCGTGGAGCACCTGCCGTCATTGGTAATAATTCTTTTTCCAGTCCCCAGTCCAAGCGTCGCTTGTCCCCCTTGTCCCCTCTTCAAATTCCCACTATCCACGCTCCCAATATCCACTAACTATTTACTAAACTACATATGTGTGCCTCTGGAGCGATTTTTAAATTAACAGGAGAAAAATCATGAATATATTTGGTATTGGTTTGCCGGAAATGGGTCTAATTATGGTAGTAGCGCTGTTAATCTTTGGACCGAAGAAGCTGCCAGAAATTGGACGTAGTATGGGTAAGGCTATTCGCGGCTTTCAAGAAGCTTCTTCGGAGTTTCAAAATGAGTTTAAGCAGGAAGCTGAAAAATTACAAGAAGCTGTGAAAACTACTGCTGAACTTGAACCGAAGCAACTTGAAGCGTCTTCAACACAGAAGGATACTGCTAGTTCTTCACAACAAAGCTAAAGGCAAAATGACAGAAGCTGTGACGATGGTAATTCCCCAACTAATTGTCGGTTTGGGGAATCCGGAACCTAAGTACGATAAAACACGCCATAATATCGGCTTTGCAGCTGTGGATGCGCTATCTCGTTCTTGGAAGATTCCTTTGGCAGAAAATCGTAAGTTTCAGGGTGAATTTGGCGAAGGAATTGCACCAAATAGAGAAAAAATCCGGTTGCTGAAGCCACTTACTTATATGAATCTCTCCGGACAGTCGATGCAAGCGGTGATAAGTTGGTACAAATTGCCGCCTGAGTCGGTGCTGGTGATTTATGATGATATGGATTTACCTTTAGGAAAAACTCGCTTGCGCTTATCTGGTTCCGCTGGGGGACATAATGGAATGAAAAGCGCGATCGCTCATCTTAGCACTCAAAACTTTCCCCGTTTGCGAATCGGCATTGGTAAACCAAAAAATGCTGATAGTACCGATGATTCTAATACTGTATCCCACGTTCTGGGGCGATTTTCTGCCAGCGAAACTAAATTAATGTCTGAGGTTCTTCAATTCGTGGTTGAGTGTGTAGAACTCACCCTGAAGCAAGGAGTAGAAAAGGCGATGAATCGCTGTAATAGCTATACTATCAGCAATTTGTGAATCTTGAGTTATTAATAGTAGGTTGAGCGCCATCCAACAAAAATCTTGATGTGTTGGGTTTGGTTCCTCAAACGCCAGTCACTTCAACGAAGGAAACTTTTGAGGGGGCGCTAATCCAACCTATATAATTATGACTTACTTTATCTAACCATATTTACATGCTTAAAATTTATTGTTGTACATCGTTCGCTCTTGGCGCACTCACACCCCTTTGAAGGGGTGCGATCGCGAAAGTTTGTTTAAAAATGATTAAAAATGCGCTGTGGCTTGTTTAACAAAATGTTATCAAGCAACCCCAGCACAAAATAGGTTTATTTAAAACGGCGTTTGCGTCTAGCTGCTACTGCTTTACGTTTGCGCTTTTCTATGGGTGTTTCAAAGTGGCGATGATACTTGACATCGGCTAAGATTCCAGCTTTGGAAACCTGGCGTTTAAAGCGACGTAGAGCCGAATCTATGCCTTCGTTGTCTCCTAAAACCACTTGGGTCATTCTGACTAGTTCCTCATTATGAATAATTTCCATTGTAATAGTAGCCTCAATTTGATTGAAACTGCTTTTTTCATAATGATGATTAGACACAATTTATTGCGCCCAAGTGAGTTTTATGCACTTACTGGTAGTAAAATTACTACTCAGTTAGATATCAGTCTTTGTCGGATGTGGGAGAAAATCTACTTTAATCCTCAATTGGTGATTCTTCTCCACCGATTATGTCTTCTTTTATGATATCAGTCTCTTGGTCAAATGTTTTGATGGCAAGAGCCAGTTGATAAAGATGGCGACGGGGTAAGGATGTAACTTTTGCTAACTGACGGCTAGCTTGCGATCGCGATATTCCCTGATTCATAATCGCGATTAACTCTGCTTTTAGTTCGGCTTCGCTCAGTTGCGGTTTGTCGGGTGGAGTTCCTGCCACTACTAAGGTATACTCGCCAATTGGTTCGCGATTTTGATAATGGGCGATCGCTTCGCCAATTGTAAAGCGCAAAAATTCTTCGTGTAATTTTGTTAACTCCCGCGCCAACACGATTTGGCGATTACTTCCGAAACTTTCTGCTAAATTTTGTAAAGTCTCTTGCAATCGGTGCGGCGATTCATAGAAAATCATAGTGCGAGATTCTGTCTGTAGAGACTCTAAATGCTCTCGGCGTTGTTGAGCTTTTGCCGGCAAAAAGCCTTCAAAGACAAATCTATCTGTAGGCAATCCGGCTGCACTCAAAGCTGTAATTGCAGCATTAGCACCAGGAATTGGTACTACTGCTATCTTCGCGTCAATACAAGCTTTCACCAATTCATAGCCAGGATCGGAAATTAGGGGAATACCTGCATCTGTGACTAGAGCGATCGCTTGAGCATTCTTTAAATGCTCTAATAATTCCGGGATGCGACTTTGACGATTATGCTCGTGGTAACTTACCTGCGGTGTCTTAACTTGAAAATGTTGTAACAGTTTACCAGTATGGCGGGTGTCTTCTGCCGCAATTATATCTACAGTTTGCAAAATTCGCACCGCCCGGAAAGTCATATCTTCCAGATTGCCAATTGGTGTCCCGACGATGTAAAGTGTTCCTGGTTTAGGATCGGTTTGCATTATTCATTTCTTTGGTTGATGGGTGTTACTTGATGGTTGTTGGTTGATGGTTGATGGTTGTTTCTTTGTCGGGTGTTGGGTGTTAAAAAATATTAATTATTTGGGATTGCTATATTTCTGTCATAAGGTAATAGAGGTTCCAAATCTTTGCAAAAACTCGGCTTGCCTTTTTTGAAGTCATTAAGCTCGTATTTATAAAGCATTCCATATTTGGCAAAGACTAAATTACCCAAAAAATCCCAAGTTACCCAGTCTACATTAGAATCAAGCAGTTCAGGATACTCGTCTATAGTAAACTTAAAAGTGTATCCATGTGGTGCAAAATATCCTTGATAATACATTCTTAGTGTCGGATGTTTTCGAGTTGGTTGACAATACCAACCATCATCGCCAAGGCATTCAACAATATACTTTTTAGAATTCTCAACTTTTCTATTTTCGCCGTAATTTTCTCCGCTTCTCCTCCAGCCATCCCGCTCTAAACGAGGATATAATACACCATTATCTTCTCCACCAAACTGAGAATTTAAGTTACCCAGTTTAAAAGGAATGCTTTTTTTGGGTTCTGCCCATCTACCATTTAATAATAATTCTTTTTCAGTTTTCCAATAACCACCTCCAAACCAAGTTCCACAGTTTTCTCCTTCGAGGTAGGTTTTCAACCAAGGTAACTGACAAACTCCATTCCAAGTGTTACCTTTTGCACCCATAGCTAAATAAACCATCCATTGTCCATCAAAAGAGATATCACATCTTTTTGGATATAATTGACCTTTAAACCAAGAACCGTATTCTAGGTTATCGCTTTGTGTATTCCAACGAATTATATGAAAAATTTTTGATGGCTTTCGTCGGATTACAGCAACATAGGGTGAACCTTTAGCTGGTAATAGATGTATTCTAGCTGGAATTTCCATCAACTTAAGTTTTCGATTTCCCTAAGCGCTTAACTACTAACATTAACTAATGACTAATTGTGGCTTATTTGTCGGTTTAGTAACTTTGGATTTGATTTACCTTGCCGAGTCTGCCCCGAAGAATAATCAGAAAATTGTTGCTGCTGATTATACTGTAGCAGCAGGGGGACCTGCAACAAATGCGGCAGTTACTTTCGGTTATTTAGGTAATGACGCTACGGTGTTGGGAATGCTGGGTTCTCACGCGATGACGCAGTTAATAAAAGGAGATTTAGAAGCATTAAAAGTAGCGATCGCTGACCTTGACAACAACGCTACCAAACCACCCCCCGTCTCTTCAATTATTGTCACGAAATCTACAGGCGATCGCGCTGTAGTTTCGATCAATGCTGTGAAAGCTCAAGCAAATTGCGAATCTATTCCACCAGATATTTTACAAAATGTCGATATTGTGCTGATAGATGGACATCAGATGAAAGTTGGTAAAGCGATCGCGCAAATCGCTAAATCTGAGAATATCCCAGTTGTAATTGATGGTGGTAGCTGGAAACCTGGTTTTGAAGAACTTTTACCTTTTGTAGATTACGCGATTTGTTCAGCTAATTTTTATCCTCCTGGTTGCCACACAAGTCAAGAACTTTTTGCATATCTTAATAAAATTAATATTCCCTACATTGCCATTACCCACGGGGAAAAACCAATAGAATACTTCTGGGAGGGGAAAACTGGGACTGTAGAAGTACCAAAGATTCAACCTCTTGATACACTAGGAGCGGGAGATATTTTTCACGGTGCTTTCTGTAATTATATTTTACGAGAAAATTTTCCCGATGCACTTGCACAGGCGGCTAATATCGCTGCTTATTCATGTCAATTTTTTGGTACACGTCGCTGGATGAATTCACAGTAAGAATCGTGTATTTTTACGTAATTATTTATAAAAGAGAAATAAATGAAAGACATACAAGAAATATTAGCGATCGCTTGTTCTGTTGGTTGGGGGGCAGCAGATATACTACAATCTTATTACCACGGAACTGCAAAAGATTTCGATTTAGAAGTGCAATATAAGCAAAATGAGCCTGTAACTGTTGCAGATGTAGCTGTAAGTCAATACATTTTAGAGAAGCTACAAGCGAGTTTGGGTAATGAAGATTTTGGTTATATTAGCGAAGAAACTTATAAAGTGCAAGCAGCGCTGACTCAAGAATTAGTATGGATAATCGATCCTTTAGATGGTACGCGAGATTTTATCCAAAAAACTGGTGAATATGCAGTTCACATCGCTTTAGTGAAAGAAAAATGCCCAATTTTAGCAGTAGTAGCTGTGCCGGAAGCCGAAAAATTGTATTATGCAATAAAAGGTAACGGTGCATTTGTAGAAACACGCCAACGCCAAAGTCAAAAATTACAAGTTTCATCACACGAAAACATCCAAGATTTAACAGTAGTAGTCAGTCGCAGTCACCGCAATGAAAGATTAGATTATCTGCTGCAAAAACTGCCCTTTGCTAATCAAAAAGCTGTCGGGAGTGTCGGTTGCAAAATCGCTACCATCGTTGAACAAAACGCAGATGTTTATATTTCCCTTTCCGGGAAATCTGCACCCAAAGATTGGGATATAGCTGCCCCAGAATTGATTCTCACAGAAGCTGGTGGAAAGTACACTCACTTCGACGGTACGCCATTGCAGTACAACACAGGTGATATTAATCAGTGGGGTGGTTTGCTAGCAAGTAACGGTCAATTTCATGAGGAACTTTGCCAACAAGCTGATACTATTTTAGCAGAATTTGATAAATTCAAAAAATGATTTATCCAGCTTTGAAAACTCAATATCTTCACTTTTAATAACCCTCTTCTTCTCTTTCCTCTGCGCTCTTGGCGTCTTGGCGGTTCGTTTCATATTATTTCAATCATCATTTCCAAAACTTGAGCATGAAAATCCCAAAATAAATTATCAACAGTTAAACTTTGCACACCTGTAATTCCATCTACCGCTAAACCTGCATTCACAATTGTTTCTAAAATGTGAAACTCAACATCTGGATTTAATCCCTCAATAATTCCAGCTTTCCATTCCGGACGCAGTAAATAAATAGCCGCTAATAAAGCAGTTGCACCCCAATTATAAACACCACAAACAATTAAATAATTGCAACTTGTTATGCAACCAATTCGTTCTTTATAACGAATATTTTCCTTGATAACTTCTCTGGGAATATTTCCCATCCCTATTTCATTACCACCATCTCCAATTCCGAGAGAGATAATTTTTTGATAGTTAAATAAAAGATGCAAAAAAGCAGTATGAGCCGTTATATCTTGTCCTTTCATATTGCGGATAATTCCATCATCGCTAGGACCGGCTCTTTCAATCGAAATTATATGAGAAACTGGAATTTCTAGAGATTCCCATAAATTTAAAATTGAAGCGATCGCATCAATTGAGTTATCTGCAACAGGTACAATATCAAAAGGAACATTCGCCGGAACTCCAGCAGCAAAAACGGCAATTTTGACTGCATGAAAGCACATAGAATATGTGACGATTATGACAGGAATTCCGACGCGATGCAGTCCCGCAGCCAACTGAGCGCAACCTATTGGACCATCAGTTTCAGCTGCGGGTGGATTTCCATAAGGCATAAAAAAGCCGGTGATAATTGCGACATGAGGTGATGAATGTTCGGCGAGCGATCGCGCTCCTTCAAGCAATCCACCCTTAGCCGCTTGCACCAATGGTATAATACCTCTACCAACATCCTGTCCGCAAATAGCTTCGAGTTGGGCAATTTTATCAATGATATCTTCAGAGTAAGGTTTAGTCATTGGTAATAGGTAATAGGTAATTGGGAATTGGGAATTGGGCAATGGGCATAGGGCATTGGGCATTGGGGAAGGGGAAAGGGTAAAGGGTAAAGGCAAAAGGTAAAGAAAGAAGAAATATTTCTCCCCCATTACCCATTACCCATTACCCATTACCCATGCCCCATGCCCCATGCCCAATGCCCCCTTTTCTCTCTTCAAATTCCCACTACCCACTAACAATTATTCAAAAAGATTCATCTTTCATATCTGTAATAAACATATGTCCTGGAGCGTGAGTAATTGCTATTTCTGGCTTCGCTTGTAAAATAGCCGTTTGCGTTGTCACCCCACAAGCCCAAAATACAGGAATTTCCCCTTTATGAATAGTTACAGCATCGCCAAAATCAGGAGAATTTATATCGGAAATAGCGATCGCGCTTTCATCTCCCAAATGCACCGGCGCACCATGAGATTTCGGAAAACGACTCGTAATGTCTACAGCGCGAATTGCATCGGCAGGTAACAAAGGACGCATCGAAACCACTAACGGACTAGAAAAAACGCCGGCAGACATGCAAGAAAGGTTAGTCTTATACATCGGCACATTTTTGTTTTCCTCAATATGTCTAACGGGTACACCAGCACTCAGCAACGCGGTTTCAAAAGAGAACGAACAGCCAATCAAAAACGCGACAAAATCATCACGCCACAATTGTTTAATATCCGTAACTTCCTCTATTAATTCACCGTGACGAAAAACACAGTAGCGCGGTAAATCAGTTCTCAAATCAGATCCAGGTGCAACCATTCGCGGTTCGGCATCGCCAACCTCAGTCACATCCAATAAAGGGCAAGGTTTGGGGTTGCGGTGACAAAACACCAGAAAGTCAAATGCGACAGACTTTGGTAAAACGACTAAATTTGCTTGCACATATCCAGACGCAAAGCCAGGGGTAGGACTTTGAAATTTACCCTGCCGACACAGTTGACGAATTTCTTTATGTGTGAATGAGTTCATGGTTGATCGCATATTGCAATCGTGCTTTAATTTTCAGACTTATATTGTCTCTTAATTAGTTGGAAAAATGCATTTTTGTTTTTTTTGTTAAAGTTCAAGGGAAAAATATATAAGTGCGATCGCATACATTCAAGACGGGCTTTTAGAAATTGCTATTATTAGCAAGCAATTTTTATAAAAACTATTTTATGATTTATTTAAATGATAAGAATACTGATGAGTGGAAGCCAGAAAGCTGAAAGAGTAGATTCACTGAGAACAAGGTAATAATTAGTTAAGTTTTGGTTTGATGCGATCGCTTTTTCCTCTGAAAATAAAGACAATAAGACATGTTTACTACATGCTCCAAAATCATACAGTCAGCGGCTTTCACCCAAGTAAGGGTCTAGGTCTTTTTCATCTTTATACAAAGTTTACAAACGATGTCTATATTGAACTTTGTGTTATAGTAGTGCATATAAGGATTATTTTCGGTTGGGAATTCGTTTTAAAGTTTTAAAAGGTCTCTCCGAATCTAACTCTCTACATTTTCTGGTTTGGGAGACAGCCAAATGTCAATTTACGTAGGTAACTTATCCTATCAGGTAACTGAAGAAGATCTTAAGCTTGCCTTTGCAGAATACGGAACCGTTAATCGAGTTCAGTTACCCACAGATCGCGAAACCGGTCGTCCTCGTGGCTTTGCATTCGTAGAAATGCAAACAGAGGCACAAGAAACAGCCGCAATTGAAGCACTCGATGGTGCCGAATGGATGGGACGCGATCTCAAAGTGAACAAGGCTAAACCCCGCGAAGAAAGACCCCGTGGTGGTGGTGGTAGCTGGGGAAATAACAGCCGTGGTGGTAATCGCCGCTATTAAGTCATTAAGTTAAAAATTTAAAATTTTAGAGTCTCCAGCAGATAAAGGCAAATGCTTGACTCTGCTGGAATATTTTATTTGTGCTATAACTTGCAACTATTGATTCATATATAGGAGGAATAAGCATGACGCAAGTAGTCTTAGGAGAAAACGAAGGAATTGAATCAGCTTTGCGAAGATTTAAGCGGGAAGTTTCTAAAGCAGGAATTTTCCAAGATATGCGAAAGAAGCGTCACTTTGAGACGCCATTAGAAAAAGAAAAGCGTAAGGCAATTGCAAGACACAAGCAACGTCGCAGACAACGTTCTCGCTTTAGCTAAGAAGGAAAAGGTAAATAAGTGCTTTTGGGAAATAAAACCAGCATCTCTTCATTACCCAGTTAAAACGTCCTTTGTGGCGACTTTCCCTTTTGTAAAGTGTCAATACTCTTCATTGGGCGGAAATGCCAAATTACAGGCGCTGGTTAAATTATTTTACCAGATTTACCTTACTTCAAGAGGGCGCTAACAACTATAGCTAACCCTCTTATTTGATAAGTAGAGAGTATTCAATTAATATTAATATTCAATCTGTTATTTATTTTTAATCCCAGTTATTTCAGCAACTAACTCTGAGGCTTTACTCATTAATGTAGTGTTAATATCAACTTGATAATTCCCCTGTTGTAAAACCCCCATCACAACATCTTCTAAATCTGCATTTCCCTTTCTCGCACCCAAACCATTAATTGCACATTCAATTTGCCTGACGCCACAATTTAAAGCAATCAGCGAATTATTCACTGCCAAGCCTAAATCATCATGACAGTGAACTGAAACCACAGCTTGATCAATATTTGGCACGCGATTAAAAATCATTTGCAGAAGTTGCGAAAATTCTGATGGTGATGCTAAACCTAAACTATCAGGAATATTAATTGTGGTAGCACCACTCTTGATTGCAGTTTCAATAGCTTGACACAAAAAATCCGGCTCACTTCTAGGAGCATCAAACGCGCTCCATTCAATATCATCGCAGTAATTTCGTGCTAAAGATACACTATCTTTGATTATTGCTAATACTTGTGTGCTGATAGATTGATTCTTAATATTTACCAAACTATAAGTATGAATTCTGCCTCTTTTGGCTGGTTTAATCGCTTCAGCAAGAGTGATTATTTCATCTTCATTTGCGCTTGCTAAACCGCAAATAATAGAGTTTTTAATGATTTGAGAAATCTGCAAAACTTCCTCAAAATCTTTTTGATAAGTCCCTGGATAACCAACTTCAATAATATCTATTCCCATGTTTTCCAACAGTTGGGAAATGCTGATTTTTTGTTGCAAATTCATTTTGACACCAGGAGTAAGTTCTCCATCACGCATGGTGGTGTCAAAAATTAGCACTTTAGTCATTAGTTGTTAATTGTCAACAAATAAAATTTACCTATTACCTTTATGACTGTAGTGGGCACTTAAGTGCCCTTCCTAAGCGTTGAAACGCTTACTACGAATAATGTGCTTTCGTTTACTCATCTTAATTCGCTGCTGATTGCGCTTCTTGATAAATTATTTCCTGAAACTGAATTACGTCTTTTTGCGGATCGGCGTGGCTTACTTTCACTAATATCTGTTCGCCTAAATTTACCGATCGCTTAAAAGACATGGGCAATTGCAAGCCTAAATCTTCTAAAAGAATTAATGCCAAATTGCTATCTTCTCTCAACCACATCAAAACGGTAACTTGCCAAACTTGCTGCGGATGACGCCGCAAATATTCTAAAGCCCAATATCTATTAGTTTGCCTTTCCACCATCGTTAATTCTTGGGTGATGGCAGTCACTGTCATCATCACTTCTTTGAGTTGATCTGCTGTGAAAGGCAGAACTTCACCCCGCAGATGTGCCTTCAGCTGAAAGTGCGTAAGCAAGTCGCTGTAACGACGGATCGGAGAAGTCGCTTGAGTGTAAGTATCTAATCCCAAACCGGCATGACGCAGCGGGTTGATGCTCATTTCACTTTTGGGCATACAGCGACGCATAGCGCAAGCGCGGACAAATCCCGCTGGTAGCAGTAGCAATTCTTGTTCGGGGGGCAATTCCGGCTGTGGCTGACCGCGAAAAGGCAGGGGAATGTTATTAGTTTTACCGTAGTGAGCCGCAACTTCACCGGCAAGAATCATCATCTCGGCTACGAGTTGGCGCGATTTGGAGTCATCTAATATGTCGATGCTGATTTCGTCATTTTTGACTTTAATCATCGCTTCCGGCATGTTGATGCTGATTGCTCCTTGAGCATAGCGCCATTGTTTGCGTCTTGTTGCTCCGTTGGCGATCGCTTCGATTTCTGGTTCAGCTTCTACGCCCAACTCAAGCATTTCATCGACATCTTCGTAAGTCAGGCGATATGTGGGTTTAATTAAACTCGCATGTATGCTATAATCTTCTACTGCTCCTGCTTGATTTAAAATTATCCCGAAGCTGAGAGCGCAACACACCTTACCCTGAATTAAGCTCATGGGTCCGGTTGCTAATAACTCTGGAAACATGGGAATCATTCCCGTGGGCAGATAAACTGTACTACCGCGCTTTCTGGCTTCTAGGTCTAGTTCATCTTCTGGCGCTAACCAGCGTGTGGGGTCGGCGATATGTACCCACCAGCGTTCTCGCCCATCTGCAAGTCTTTCCCAACTCAGACCATCGTCTATTTCAGTGGTGCTTTCATCATCAATTGTGTAGACTTTCAAATGTGTGAGATCTAGGCGATCGCGATCTAAGTCAGCCGGCGGAAAATCCAAACGCTGTTGCGCCACTTCTAATACCTTGCTAGGAAACTGAACCGGAATTGACGAACGACGTAGGAATAAGTTCTCATGAGGACTCCAGCAACCCAAATCAATTAACAGTTGAAAGGCTCCTTGGGGGGTGGCAGGACGCCCTAGCATGGTCATGGTTTCCAATACTGGAGCCGGAGGGGGATATGCGCGAGCCACAGTCTCATAATTTACACCCCCACGCACGATATCCGCAAGTAGAGCCGCATATTTTTCTACTGCTTCTATTCTATGGCGATCGTGCCGCCCCCACTCTACCGATTCACCTTTGAGCGCTTGTTCTACACGCTCTAAAAATTCCTGCTGTCCCTTCGCTCTGAGTGCTTCTACTTCTAACTGGTGTTTGCGTTCTGCTACAGCCGCAGCGCTTCTAGGTTCGTAAGCTTCTCCCTTTTGCTTGAAATACATTTTATCGTCTGATAACAAGCAATGAGCCGCGTAACACTTTGTCGGATCTGAATCGGAAAACAGCAAATTCGCCATTTCCTGAGGAGTGACTGTTTCTCCATCCTCAACCAGTAATTCCCAAGCGATCTCCAAGCTTGATGGATCTAAATAATCCTTAACTTGTTCTTGAAAGCTTTTAATTTCTGTGGGCTTGTAGGTTTGCCCGCTAACAGTGTAAGTGATTTGTCTTGGCGCGAGGCTGTGTGACTGACTACGTTCATCTACCACAAACCAACGGGTTTTGCCGTCTGGTTTTTCTACTACACCCAGACGGCGATCGCCTTGAACTCTAAATTCAACTAGCGTCCCCTTCTCCACAATCGCATCTTATTAGTGAATAGTTTAAATAGTTAAGAGTTAGGAAAAAAGTTAGGAGTGAAAAGTGAAAAGTTAGGAGTGAGGAGTGAGGAGTTTTTGACTCATAACTTATAACTCATAACTCATAACTCATAACTCATAACTCATAACTCATAACTCTTTTTAGCCTTCTGCATTGATGAAAGGCATCAATGCCACAATCCGGGAGCGTTTGATCGCTAATGTTAACTCTCGCTGTTGCTGAGAAGTCAGTCCGGTAATTCTACGTGGAAGTATTTTACCTCTTTCGGTGACGAATTTACGCAATAAATCGACATCTTTATAATCGATTGGTTCTCCAGGCTTAATCGGAGACAGACGACGGCGAAAATAACTCATGTTTTACTTGATTTCCTTGTGAACGGTATGTTTGTTGCAGTGGGTGCAGAACTTGCTCAGTTCTAGCCGATTGGTTGTGTTGCGACGGTTCTTAGTGCTGGTATAACGTGAAACACCAGCAGAACGCTTATCTGGATTTGACCGACACTCGGTACACTCTAGGGTCACAATTATGCGAGCACCTTTACTTTTAGCCATAATCTTACAAACAGTAAAGCCTGAAGAGAATTAACACAAATAACTATTTTCTCACATTACGTCGTGTATTTTCAACTAATCGCTTGATTTTTATATCCAGCGAATAGCCTCGACGCGACGAAACTATCATAGTACCAGATACGCGATCGTGCAAAGCCTGCCGCATCTGGGTATCTGATAACGCAGCCCCACAGTCTATTGCCAGAGGAATCACTAGCACTATAGCAGTCGGGTTTTTAATAATGTTGCCGAGGGCAATAGATATTAAAAGCGCACCAAAACAGATTATAGCTTCTCTTTTGAGAAGAGACTGCAAATCTGGAATTCTACCGACTACTTGTCCATCTTGGACTTCTAGCAGCTTCATGTCGAAAGCCCAACGTCCTAGACTCTGCCCCTGATTGTTGTACACTACCAGCACTCGCGTTATTCCCCAAGCGATCGCAAAAACTAGTATTTGCACAACTTGAATGCCAATTTCACCGCTACCGAATACCGAACTGAGTAACCAGACACCAAGGAAATCGATTCCCAATGCCATACCGCGTCGCCCGATGTCAACTTTGGGATAATGTTTTTGGGGTACTCGGTCGATAGTCATAAAAATAAATATTTATATAAGGGTTGGGATATGGTGCAAGCGTGTTACCTTTACTTCAATATTAAGGCTTTTGTCATTACCAACATTTTTCCTATTGTTATATTGTCGTCAAATACCTAACTTGCCTTCGATTGTCGCTTCTCTTTGCACCAGACGTTGTAACATAATTAAATAATTTATCATGCGTGAATGCGTGAATTTCCTTAATTTGGGATTTTAGTTGAAATTGGAGCGTTGCGTGTCCAGCTTCTTAATTTATTAATGGAGGTATAAAAAAGCAATAGCTAATTATTCAAGAAGAATGCGTTTACGTATGGTGTCTTCAATACGTGAATGCGTGAATGCGTCAAATGACAACTTTATAGGTTTGATAAAATCATCTCTGTTCTAACTTGAACTGAATCGAAGGGAATTCTGATTACTTCATAACCAAACTGCTTATAATTTTCGGCTTGAAGTTTCTCTATGTATAATGCCTGTTCAATATTTTCTATTCTAATGGATGTGGTTTCTATAACTCCTTGATGCTCGATAATGAAGATTTTTTCATATACTTTCTCCTGTTGCAACCTCTGGATTACTGATTGCATTAACTCGCAGGGATATCTATCTAAAGCTTGATAATATCCGAGAACGTCCAATAAGCCCCTATCTAAGAAGACTCTATGTAGATTGGGGCTAATATTACGTTCTCTAGACAATTGCAGCTTTAATACATTTTCTTCAAAATTAGGATCGAGTCGAGGTGCTGCTACTCCTAGTGCATGTTGATAGCGAATCAAATCCTCTGATGCTTCTCGAATAGTTAGTTCACCAAGCATTTCCAGATATATTAATAAACTGGTTTTACCAGCACCAGGTCCTCCGGTGAGTACATATTTTTTTACCATAGTTTATTGATGAAGTGTACTCAAAAGTTGTGGTAGCTCTTTCAAAGACTCTAACTGCCAGAAACGATCCGCTGGTATATCTGACTGCGTTGTCATCTCCACATGGGAAGTAACATGATAGGGTATATATACGGCACTACCACCAATCTCCAAGATTGGCAAAATGTCAGACCGCATTGAGTTACCAACCATCAGCAACGATGAAGGTGTAATCCCGTGTTTTTGAAAAATCTTTTTATAAATATGGTTATTCTTTTCATGAACGATTTCAATCAGAGAGAACAGTTCTGCTAAACCCGATCGCTCTATCTTATTCATTTGATGCATTAAATCACCTTTACTGATCAGCATCAGAGAATAAGAGTTTATTAATTTTTCTAAAGTTGGTCTGACATCAGGTAGTAGCTCAATCGGTGCTTCTAGCATCTGCTTACCACAATCAATAAGATATTGAATTTGGCTTTGAGGAATCTGTCCACCTGAAACCAAGAGGGCGGTTTCGATCATTGATAAACTAAAACCTGTGATTCCATAACCGAATACCCGAACGTTAGACATCTCAATTTTGGACAATTTTTGATGAATCACTTCCTCATCAGCATAAGGCTTCAACATTTGGTAGAGCAATTTCTGTGTATCCTGAAAAATCATCTCATTGTGCCACAATGTATCGTCGGCATCGAAAGCTATGGTTTGAAACATATCTTTTTTCGTTATCTCTCAATCGAATTTTCCAGTAATAGGAATGAGCGCAAAAATAATAGCCAAAGCTTATTATACAGTAGCGGTAATTCATGAATTACCGCTACTTACGACGTTACTATTGCGCTCATTCCTGAGTAAGTAACAAATAACTAGATGTTATTTACTTCTGTTGCCATATTTTACCTTTTTCGCTAATAAAGTTCTTGCTATTTGATTTTCTAACTTTGAAAAAGTGGCAGTTTCAACAAACCCATGCCGGATGTTCAGAAACATTGTTGAGCAACAAGTTATCATCGTAGTAAAATGTAGCTTGGTAAATTGGTTGATTGATATCTAGCACTCTGGGAAAGAATATGCGATCGGCTTCTGGCATATGCAGGTCTACAGAATTTGCTAATGGACACCATCTCAATATACCTTCACGTTCGTCGGAAATAATGGTTCCGCTGAAGCTAGTCACCACATAGATAAATATCATCCATTGCCAATCTGAGCGTGGAGAAGTTTCGGTAACAATGCCTCTTAGTCGCGGGTTTTGGGCATTTAGACCTGTTTCTTCAGCAAGTTCGCGAACTGCACATTCGTAAGGGGATTCTCCAGGGTCAATCTTACCACCAGGAGCAATCCAGTAACCCACAAATGGTTCCTTTTTACGCTGTGCGAGTAGGACTTTATCATTTTCCACGCAGTAGACCAGAGTGGTTAACTTGGGCATCCCAATCATAATATTAATATTCAGTCCACTGATATTGAATAGTGCGGTTGACGATTATACCTAGTCGCTCACCTTGACGCTTGCCACGCTTGATATATGGTTCAGTATGAACCTCGAAATCAAATATTGAAAGCTCTTTTAAGGCATATTCAATGTTTTGAGCAACTACAACTATTTTCGTTCTTTTGTCGAAATTCATAGTAGCATGAAGAATTTCTGAAGACGGATAGGGTGTTTCAATAAGTGTCAAAAACTCCCCAAATGCTGCCAGCGGACAACTAACTTTGTTGAACTCAAAACCAAGCTTGTTTAAATGTTGGAAAATCAAAAATTCGTTTTGCAAAGACATTAACGTTAACCCGCTTTCTTTACCGCAAAATATGCCCAGAAAATACGGGGAAGGACGACAGCTAATTTTTTCAAGCATCAACACTGGGCTTTGGGTTTCTGGAGAGTAATATCCTTTGAATTCACCAAATGGAGCTTCAGCAGCAAATTCGTTGAGAACTTTGCCGTGAATGACAATTTCAGCCTCTGTTGGTGCTGGAGGGTAGGAATTATCGTCAATAATCAGGGGTCTATCAGCTAGTTTCGCTGCTGTTTCATAGCTGTCGATATCTGGTGCAATAGCCGCAGATGCAGCCAGATAAGTGTTTAGGGGACCACCATTATACAACGTTATCAAAGCTTCTTGTCCGCGCGATCGCCAACGTTGAACTATCTTGTAAGCGTCGGTGCGGGGGTCCATAAAAACGACTGCACGATCTTCTGCAATTACAAGTATCCGATAAAAACCCAAGTTAACACTGTTTGTGTCAGGGTCAATCAAGCTACCAACAAAAGAAGTCATGTATTTGCCGACATCCCCTGGCTGATGACGCATAATCGGCAAGCTGCCAAGTCCGCTTAGTTCTTGAGTCGCAAGACTTGAGCCACGGAATATTTTAGCTTGACTTGTGTCTAGGCGATTAGCTAGTACAGAGGCAAGATTAACGTTTGGTGTTACGTCTAAATAACTCGCAAGCAAGTCGCGTTTTAGCAAATTCATGATCAGCCGGAATGACAGAGCATTCTGAATCTGATTGAATTGAAAAGTAGGATAGTAGCCGTAGCGATCGCTCCACTTACTGATAAACTGGGTAATACCAAGGTCGGGGTCAATCGGGCGATCGACAATAAACAATTTGCTCAACTTGAGTGCGTTACGCATAATGCTTATGCCTCTTTACCTTCCCAAGGAAAAATAACCCACTCATGAACAATACAGCCACAGTAATCGACTATTGCCTCTGGAGCAATTGTGCCTAAATTTGCTTGATTGATGACCAAAGTGGCAGACATCGCATTCGCACCAAGATTTTTCAGAATCTCTTTAGCAGTCCTAATGGTCATTCCTTCACCAACTATGTCATCTACAAGAAGAACGCTTTGACCTGTGATGAATTGTTCGTTAAGTATTCCTCTGTAGTTAGCTTTTGTTTTGTCTGCATTGATGTTGTCCGAAGTGGTGCGGATAATGTCAAGAACTGCAAATTGTCGCACTCCTAATATATGAGACAACATGACTGCTGGAATCAGTCCTGACCGTGAAATCCCTACAATTGTATCTATCTGCTTGTCCGCGACTCGCTCGGCTAACAACCCTACTAAACCGTTGATTTCATTCCAAGATATCTTGTGTGGCATTCTACTCTCAATCTATTTAGCTTTTTAGTTGAATTTAAACATGTTGGATTTGGCTTTTGAATTTCTGTTAATTAGAACAGAACTATAACCAAGATGAATCTGGAGATCGTCGGTGACGATCAATTGCAAATAAACTGAAATTACGATCTAATCAACAGGGTTTTGCTCTGATTTTTTTTGGGCAATCAGATTGCGGTAATCCGGATGAACTTGGATATTTCGCGTCAGGATATGAGGTTTATTTTCTGCTTGTCCGGCAGCAGTAACTTGAATGAAACGAGCTTTTTCCCAAAATTCGGGAATTGACAAACTACCAGAGTAGCTCATTCCTGAACGCAACCCACCTACAAGTGGGATTAGTACGTCCTTCAGGGAACCTTTGTATTCAAATGTTGCGTCTACTCCTTCTGGTACGTACTCCTTGACTTCATCTTCTGTAATCTCTTCATTCCTGATTTGTTTTAGGGTTAGTTCCACACCTAAACTGGGAAAGCCTGTGGAGATTTTATACAAGCGTCCATCTATCTCTACTAACTGAGCAGCACTTTCATCGGTTCCTGCCAGCATACTGCCCAACATCACTGTTGATGCACCCGCTGCTATGGCTTTGGCTATGTCTCCAGAAGTACGGATACCACCATCGGCAATAATTGGTATACCTTGTTTGCGTGCTTCGGTAGCACATTCAATAATTGCAGTTAGTTGGGGAACACCAGCACCAGCAACTAGCCGAGTTGTGCAAACTCCACCAGGTCCAATACCTACTTTGACGGCATCAGCACCAGCTTCAATTAAGTCTGATACACCTTCGGCTGTAGCGACATTACCACCGATGATATCAACATGAGGATAAAGTGCTTTAAATTTGGAGATGACATCCAGTGCATAATCAGCGTGACCGTGGGCTATGTCAACTACCAGAATATCTACACCATTATCGACTAATTGTTTAGCCCGTTCTAAATAGTCATTTTTAGTACCAATGCCAGCACCTACTAAAGTTCGATTGTTGGCATCTACAGAAGCTAGAGGGGAAACTGCTAAATCAATTACTGTGCTTTTGACTTTCTTTACTAAATCTGCTTGAATTTCCGCAGTTGTCATGCGGTGAATGATACCGATTCCACCCAATTTTGCCATAGCGATCGCCATAGCCTCACCCGTACACCAAGGTGTATTTGCTGATATAATCGGGATTTGAAGGTCGATTCTTTTTGTCAGCTTAGTTGACACCTCCACATCTTTGCGGCTTTTGGCACGGGTACGACGAGGTACAAGCAAAACGTCGTCAAACGTCAAACCTAGTGGTATTTTCGTTTCCGGTGTAATCATCTGGTTTTTTGGTGTTTGTAGCTCAATTAGTCTTTTTACGAAATCAAGTTGTCAGTTTAACTTCTGTAGGGTTTTTTGAGCAAGACTTACTTTTAATAAAATATTATATTTTGAGACTTCCCACGCATAAATGTGGAGAATTCTTGGTTCTATTCAAAAAAAGAGAGACAAGATTTTTCCATTGTACTGACGCACTCGTGAGTAAAAATAATACGAGTGGGATTACTTCACATCTTTTGTCAAAGACGCTTTGAGCGATCGCTACCCTTCAAAAACCTCAGGCGATCGCTCGTAACGATCAAAAATCGTAGTTTGTGCGTAAGTCCGCATCCACTAAAAGGTGTATCTTTTCACTGAGAAAAATAAGGCTAAAAGGATTACATAACACTTAATTGTGAATTTATGCGAAATCCATGCTATGTTTTTTTTAGTGAATTTTTAACTGGGATTTTACCCATTTAATTAAATCGCCGAACTGCATCAACAATTGTACCAATGTTAGATATCAAGACTGGATCAACAATTGTACCAATCTTAGAGATCAAGCTACCAATTCACGAAACTTTTCAGAGTACAGTTCAAGGTGAAGGATACTGGACTGGTTCTTTGGTAGACTTTATTCGCTTGTCTGGGTGTCCGGTGGGCTGCCCTTGGTGCGACACTGGTTATGGTGATGGTGGTGCCAAATTACCGCGAAGGGAACGCTCTATCCAGGAACTTTTAGCGGAGCTAAAATCTCCCAGAGTCGTAATCAGTGGTGGAGAGCCATTCATTCAAAAGCATTTACCTGACTTAGTGCAAGCTCTCTTGGCAGCAGGCAAGGAAGTCTGTATTGAAACCTCTGGATCTTTTTGGCAAGACATCTCTCCTGCGGCTTGGATTACTTTATCTCCTAAGGAACACGTTAATCCTAGATACCCAGTCCAGAAGCAGTTTTGGAGCCGGGCAAATGAAGTAAAGATAGTGATAGGAACTGGTACAGAAGTTGACTTCTACCAAGAACATCTATCTGCTCAATCTAGCCTGCCTGTTTACTTGCAACCTGAATGGAACAATTCAGCAAAAACCCTTCCTTTAATTTTACAATTGCTACAACAAAAACCTCACTACAGGCTTTCTTTGCAAACACATAAATATATCGGAGTCCAATGACAAATAATCAGTGGCTACTAGCTAAAGAGTTTCGGTTTGAAGCAGCCCATCAGCTACCTTACCATGATGGAAAATGCGCTAGGTTACACGGACATAGTTGGCGTGGAGTAGTTTATGTAGCTGGCGGCGAATTGGTGGAAAAAGGTGCTAAACAAGGTATGCTGATTGATTATTCAGATATCAAGACTTATCTCAAACCTTTAGTCGAAAATTATTTAGATCACCATCATTTAAATGAGTCTACAGGTTTGGAATCACCAACGAGCGAACAAATTGCTGCTTGGATATATGAAAAATTAGAGGCAGCAGGATTACCAGGGCTACTAGCGGTGAGAATTGATGAAACCTGCACCTCCATTTGCATGTACTCTAAAAATCGCATAGCTGGCTGGCTGAATTCAGGAATAGATTTAAATTTACACCACTCTCGCTCAGAAGAGGCAGTTGGGATTAATTTAACAACCATCATGTAAGAGTATTTTTATTGCCTTTCTAGTTTAGTGGTTTTGTAGTCTACTCAACATAAAACCGCTCTTGGTGACTGTCCGATCGCTTCAACAAGCCCTGCAATTCCTCCAGACACCGTAATATAAATATTATGGTGTCTGGAGGAATTGTCAGTTAGATAGGGATGGAGAGAATGTCAATCATTGGATAACTTGAAAACAAGAAGTGCGATCGCAAAGTGACTCTGTAAGAGTATCGCTTTTTCTTGGTTTTTCGGCGTTGCTGATTTGATGTATCAAAGTTATTAGTTGTGCAATCAATACCGAAGTAGAGTAGAAAGCTAAAATTTTACGTCTCTAGATTGATGAATTATACCTGTATTCTGCAACACCGATTTTTCTTGATTATTATCTGTTTTTGTTACACATCAAGGTAGCCTTGAGAGGCTGCTAGCAACTTGCGTTACATGCAATAATACTAAAGACCATACGAGAAAAAGCAATGATAAGTGAAAATTCATACAATCCCGATACCCCAATCGTGAAATCAACCTTGATGTTGTCAAGTACGCTAATCGTTTTTGCAGCAGCAACTTTGACACCGGCTTTACCGGCAATGCAAGATCACTTTGCAGACGTAGAAAATGCTGGATTGTTGGTAAAACTGGTTGTGGCTATCCCTTCTTTGTTTATACTTATAGGCGCACCACTGGTAGGGATACTCGTCGATAAAGTGGGACGAAAATCGGTACTGGTGGTTTCCGTTATTTTTTTCGGCTTGTTTGGAACTGTAGGGTTCTTTATTCCTTCACTCTTTGGTATTCTAGTTACTCGCGCTTTCTTAGGTTTGGCAATAGCCGGAATTACCACCACTGTGACAACATTAATTGGTGACTATTATTCTGGACAGACACGAATTGAGTTGCTAGGGTTACAAGCTGCGTTTATTGGCATAGGAGCTGTCATCGCTCTAATCATTGGTGGTGTTTTAGCCGATTTTAATTGGCGTAACCCTTTCTTAATCCATTTATTGGCTTTTTTGATATTGCCGTTAATCTTATTCGCACTGCAAGAACCAAAAGGATTGGCAACTCTTCAACAAGCATCAACAGAATCTGCCGAGGAGACACCAAATCAACTCAGTCAAGAACAGTCTCAGCCCCAGTCTAAGAATATAGATGTACCTGTTAAATTGTTGGCATTTATTTTCGCTACTGCGCTGTTAGGAGAAGTTGCGTTATATTTAGTTCCTCTGGACTTGCCATTTTACCTGCAAGCCATCACTGATACCAATGCTAAACAGAATAGTCTAGCGATCGCTGCAATGACACTGTTTTTCATTATCGGTTCATTATTATTTCCCAAGGTCAAACAAAAGTTGGATTACATGACTACGCTTGTGTTATCCCTTGCTCTTATCGGTATTAGTTATGAAATAGTTGGCTTCGTCAACAATTATATATTGGTATTGCTGGGGTTGACCATCACTGGATTAGGAGCTGGGTTTTTGGTTCCCAATTTAGACGCTTGGCTGACAGCCTCAGTACCGGGCAGTTATCGCGGACGTGCTGTGGGAGGGCTAACAGCAGCGACATTTCTAGGGCAGTTTTTGTCACCAATCGTCAGCCAACCAGTGATTTCAAACCTAGGTTTAGATACGGCTACTGCCTATGGTTTGATCTACATTCTATCAGGTAGCTTGTTGATTGTATTCCTCAGCGTTATCTTGATCGCAGTGCTGATTAGGAAACAGGAATGGCAAGTAAATTCCCAAGAGTGAATCAAAGCAAATTCAGTCATATATATATCGTTATAGTCATGTAGAAATTTGACTGCGATGGGAGTTTATTCGCCAAATGGGAATAAATAGTTTCTGGGCTGTGGGCACACAGCCCAGCCACAACCTCTGAAAATTAATTACACAAATTGATATATACTTATCATAATCTGACTAAATAATTATTAATTCAGAATTCATAATTCACGCATTGGGTACTTGCGTTTTCCTGAATTTTTCATGAAGCTCAAAGTTTTTAAGTGGAGAGTTACTGCGATCCACTGATTGAAATTATAAATTATCAATTATGAATTATGAATTATATTGACTTGCGTCCGTCACAAAAGGTGATGAGGAAAAATGAGCAAAATTAAACAGGTAGCTATTTATCTCTTTTCTTACGATGGCATTACGAGTTGGTTTTGTGGTGTAGGTACTGTGGTTAGACACTTTATTCACTCCATGCCAGTAGTTGCAGAGTATTTGCAACAACATGATTTGCAGACAGTATTCTATGTTGGCACACCATTCTACAATCCAGAATGCCCCTGGTATCGCCCAGAAATGCTGAAGCAAGCTGAACAAATATGCAGTTCCCTATCAGGAGATTTGCTGTATCAATTGAATGGTACTCAAGGCGATGATATGTATGTTGATATCGACCAGTGGAAAGCGACATCAATTGGTGCTGCAAATCTCGCCATCAACTACTTTCAAAAACATGAGTTCAATATTGTATTTACTAACGATCCACCATACTGCGGTGTTAGTTATTTTCTCTTTCAACAATTGTCGAAATATAAAGGAAAAAAACCAAATATTGTTTGGATTCCCCACAGCACTGGATTGATCCATGAAAAAACCAAAGACGAAATCAGATATAACTGGGAAAGACAAGCTGTTGGCGATGCCAATACTTACAAAGAATGTTTTGTCGCTTATATTAATGATTTTATGAAAAATCATCTGTTGTGCGACTTTCAAGCATCTCCAGATAGTTTAGTGTCTTTAACTAATGGCTTACCTCTATTTGAAAATTTAACTAGCTCCAATCCGCAAGAGGTAATTGAGAAGTATGGACTACCATCTGATAAAGATATTGTATTTGCCACTGGTAGAGCAACAAAATACAAAGGTTTTGAGTATTTAGTAAGGGCATTTGCAGAATCTCAAGCAAATCATGCAGCTGAACTGGTGCTTTTAGTGACTAGCTTTGCCACTTCTCAAACTAAAAACAGTTACCAGGATATTGTCAAAGAATTTCAAGAACTACAAGTTCGTGGCAAGGTGATTCATGCGTTTATTCCCCAAGAGGATCTCAGAGCAATTTTCCGATTACCCAATGTTAAATCGATAGTTGTCCCATCTTTGTCGGAACCGTTTGGTATGATTCCTTTAGAAGTTAGACATTGGTGTACTGATAATGCACCAGTTCTAGTTTGCTCTCAAGCGGATGGTCTAAAAGAGTTGATTAATCAAGGTGAAGATGGGTTTTTAGTTGATGTTGAAAACACCAATGAATTTGCTCAAGCTTTAACTCGTGCTGTGAATATGTCATCTGAAGAGAGAAAAAGTTTTTTGAGCAAAGGTAAGGAAAAATTGGCACGCAAGCACAATTTGCCTCGGAATATCGCTGACTGTATTTTAAATATAGTTAGGACTTAGGCTTGCATTGCCTGAAAAAGCTAATTTGTCGTAGCGGTAATTCATGAATTACCGCTACTTCAAAACTTTTTTGCGTAAGTTTTAATAGTATCTCAGCAAGATTAATCTCTAGCTTTTTCTTCACCCGGAAACGCTTCGTTACTACTTCTAACTCTGTAAAAGTCAGGATCGCCATGTTGTCAGTCAGTGATGCAGAAGCTATTATTTTAAATTTGGTGCAACCGCTGCACAATCAGCGAGATACAGAAGTTGTCGATTTACTTGCAGATAATCGCATTCTCGCTTCACCTGTCATAAGTAACTTAGATTTTCCCCATTGGGATAATTCGGCGATGGATGGTTACGCTGTGCGTTATGAAGATGTGCAGCATTGCAGCGAGGAAGCACCAGCGGTTTTGGAAATTATCGAAGAAATTCCCGCCGGATATCAGCCTCAGTGTACAATTAAGCTGGGGCAAGCTGCGCGAATTTTCACAGGTGCGGTCATGCCAGCGGGTGCGGATACAGTAGTTATGCAGGAAAAAACTCGCTTGGAAGATAACCGCGTTTTCATCCTGACTGCACCCAAACTCCAAGAGTTTGTTCGACATAAAGCATCTTACTATCAAGCTGGGACAGAATTACTACCCGCCGGCATTGTCTTGAATGCGCCGGAAATTGCCGTTTTAGCTGCTGCTCAATGTACTAAATTACGTGTTTACCGCAAAGTACGTGTAGCTATATTTTCGACAGGTAATGAATTGGTAACGCCTGACAAACCGCTGCAACCCGGACAAATTGTGGATTCCAATCAGTATGCGATCGCCTCTTTAATTAGGCAAACCGGGGCAGAAGTGTTAATGTTAGGAATTGTTAAGGACGATCCAGAAGTTTTAAAGCAAGTAATTTCTCACGCTCTTGCTAACGCCGATATAATTATCTCTTCTGGCGGCGTTTCCGTGGGAGATTACGATTACGTTGAGGAAATTCTCGAATCCTTAAACGCAAAAATTCACATTCGATCTGTGGGAATGAAACCAGGTAAACCGTTGACTGTCGCTACCTTCCCAAATCAGAATTCCTGTTTATACTTTGGTTTACCAGGAAATCCGGCTGCGGTTTTGGTGACATTTTGGCGATTTGTGCAACCGGCAATGAAAAAGATGTCAGGGCTTGCAGACAATTGGCTGAGTTTTGTGAAAGCGCGATCGCATCATGAATTGCGATCCGATGGCAAGCGGGAAACTTACCTTTGGGGTAAGTTGCATTTAATTGATGGATTTTACCACTTTCAGGTAGCTGGTGGTAGTCACAGTTCGGGAAACTTAATAAATTTAGCGCAAACCAACGCTTTAGCTATTTTACCTGTGGGTAAAACATTGATTTCTCCTGGTGAGGAAGTGCAAGTTTTGCAAGTTGGGTAATTGGGAATTGGGAATTGGGAATTGGTAATTGGGAAAAAGGTAATTGGGAATAGGGAATTGCGAATTGTGAATTGCGAATTGGGAATTGGGAAAAAGGTGATTGGGGAAGAGGTAATTGTTTTTTTCATTACCCATTCCCCCAACGGGAGAGCCAGAGCCGGCACGAGGGAAACCCTCCCTTTCTCGCTGGACTCACCATTACCCATTACCCATTACCCATTCCCCATTCCCTATTTCCCATTCCGATTAATCCAAATACCTCTGAGTCCAACTGCTTTAGCACCGTGATAATCTTCTTTTATGCTGTCGCCGATGTGCCATGCTAATTCAGGTGGACAGTTATGTTTTTCTAAAGCGGTAAGAAAAATTTGGCGATCGGGTTTAGCTGCACCTACTTGGGTGGAAATTGTAATCGAAGTGAAAAACTCTCTTAGTTGCAAATCTTGCAATACCGAGTAGAGACGAGAATCGAAATTAGAAATTATCCCTAGTTGAATTCCCAACCCTCGCCAATTTATTAATGATGCTAAAACATCTGGATAAACAAACCAGGGATCGGCTGTACCAAAGTGAATATAAAGTTCGCTAAAAAAAGCTGAAAAGTCAGAAAATTGTGCAAGAACACCTGCGCGTTCAAATGTGTGACAAGCTATTTGCAACCACCAATCAAACTCGCGCTGAGGAATATCTTGTTGTTCTGCACCGGGAAATATAGGTGGTGAAGCTGCTTTAAAGCTTTGGATAAATGCTTTATTTAAAGTATCGGGGGGAACTTTGACACCAAATTCCTGCGCTATCTGACTATAAATTTCACCCACACTGCCTTTGACTCCGAAGAGTGTACCAACAGCATCTAAAAAAATAACTTTAGGTCGTTCCATAGTGATGCAGCAACCGTCGTAGAGACGTTCCAGACCGAACGTCTCTACAATATGTGTGAACTGCTAATTCTATCACATGAAAGTCTCTACGACGAAAGTGCTTCGATGATAGGACGAGCTAGCCAGTTAAAACCAACTTTTAGCTGATGATCTAAAGTTGGCATCCGATAGAGGTAAGCTAGACGACGAGCAACAGCTGCCAAAGAACCATCTAATTTAACTCCTAAACCGGTGAGGGTAGCGTTGTCTATCCCCAGCGTCATCATTTCCCCTAACTGCTGGTAGCGGAAGGGAAGTAAAGGGCGATCGCTTAAAGTTGCCCAGATATTCCACGCTGTATAATCAGCTTGTTGAAAAGCTGCTTGGGCAGTTGCGGGGACTTGCTGACCTTGGATATCATGAGAGTCTGCTAAGTCTCCTAAAGCAAAGATTTCTGGATGGTCAACTACTTGCAGAGTTGGTGTAGTGGTAATTTGACCGCGTTGATTTTGCTTGAGGGGAAGATTTTTCACTACCGGACTAACTCGCGTTCCCACTGTCCAAATTACCAAATCTACGGGGATTGTATCAACCTGATTTTTATAATCTAGGGAAATGCTATCTTGAGTAATTGATTCAACTTTGGTTTCTAAATCAATAAAAACACCTCGCGCTTCTAAAGCTTTGCGTGCAGCTTCGCGGTTAAATTCTGGGGAAGTTCGCAAAATTTGCTCGCTGAGTTCAACTAAACGAAAGCGTCCTTTTTCCCCTAACCTATCTGCAAGTTTGCAAGCTAACTCTACACCACTGTAACCACCACCAACAATTGCGACGCGGATTTTGTCTGCTGGTGATTCTTCTAAAACGCGCAGACGTTCTTCTAGATTATACGCATCAGCAACGCTGCGGAAGGGGTAAGCGTGGGATGAAGCACCAGGAACTAAATCTAAAGGAGTTTCTCCACCCAGCGCTAAAACTAAGCGATCGTAGGGGATTTCCTGACTATTCTGTAAGTGTACTCTTTGCTGGTCTATGTCAATTTCCGAAACGAGTGATTGACAAAAACGCACACCTGTGTTTTGTAAAAGTTCTTCAAAAGGAGGGGCAATTTCCCAGGTTTGCAATTCCCCGGTGAGAAGTTCGTAGAGTAGGGGAGAGAAGAGGAAGCGATCGCTTTGATCTACCAGAACGATTTCTGGTTTTTGCGTAGCCCAAGGTAACTGACTTAAACGTAAGGCAGTGTGAAGACCACCAAAGCCTCCACCTAGTATACAAATTCTAGCAGGTTGTTGAGTCATCGGTCTTTAGGTCGGCATTGTCAGGTAGTTCTTTTAGTTTAATGATTTATTTCTATCTCTGACCATTAACCAGCTATCTCGATACTCTCCTTCATGTAGTTCATGTTTGGGCAATATTTTAACTTTTTCAAAGCCACATTTCTCGTAGCAGCGGATAGCGCGGGTATTCCTCACATTTGGATCGATGACAATTTTATCAGCTTGCAATTCTCCAAAAATATAGTTGACAAGGGTTGATAAGATTTTAGTGCCGATTCCTTGATTCCAATAATTCGCTTCACCGATAAACAAGTCAATTGCATAAACATTATTTGTTTCATCCATACAATACGTTTGTCTGTCGCTTGCCGATAAATTATCAAGCAAGCAATATTGGATATAACCAATAGGGAGTTCTTCATAATAAACGAGACAAGCGATAACCGGGTCATCTCCCATGACTAGGGGTTTGTATGTTTCGATAATTCTTTCTAGAGGAAAAGGATTATCTCTTCCTTCGTAAAACTCTAAGACTTTATCATCAGTCAGCCATTTTGCCATTAACTGATAGTCGTGCATTTCGTCTTGCATTTTATGAATCATGATTTTATCGTTTTCGATTATCATATAAAGGAAAAGTTATTTGTTAAATTAACGAAGCAATTATATTGATACTATGACGAGGCGATATAAATGGCTACAATGTATATACAATAATGTTTATAGCTCTAAAATATTGTTGATAATAGTTTAAAAGATTAGGATTTAATCGCATAATTTATATAACGAATTTCCAAGAATTGCCCATGAAATTGACCCAAGTTGGACTATATAAGCCAATATAAAAACTACTATTTAGCCTTTCAATACGCCCATATTCGCGATTCACGACCGACATATTTTTGCACCCCTTTACGTATAAGAGTGTTGTCCTTGGATTGTGGCACAAGTATAGGCTATCGCGCTTCTATAAAATTATAGTGATTAACCGTTTGTCAGATGCATTAGTATGCGACAAATTATAGCCATTTTGCGGAAAATCACGGAACATTTCTTCAATTTCGCATAATTAATTATAATACGATAATACCCGTTTAACCTCACTTTGCCGTTGACTGCTCCCCTCTCCTTAAAAAGGAGAGGGGATGGGGAGCTTTTCTCTGTGCGGGGGTGGAGTCCTGTTGAGGCGACTGGCGTGGTGAGGTAGTTTTTTTATAAGTAATTAACCGAACTTGATATGATACATAGCCAGACGAGCGCAGACTTTGTACGCGCAACGCCGCGACTTCTACTCGTTCGGCATTTATTTTTGCATTGGGATGCATTCGTGCGATCGCACTTATAAATGATGAAACTTCAGCCATGTGTTGCGTCCCACATTGCCCACGACGGTGTTGCCCTAAATACTTGCATTCCCCCTGTCTAAACAGCTTTTGACCAGGAATTCGACAAAGCATTGCACCTTAGGAAGTAGGTAACGATTACTTGGAAATATGGCATAAATTCCAACATCGCTCTCATCTTCGTACTCGGAAAGGATGCGAATCAGTTGCCCAGATCGCAACGCCTGATTTACCAAAAATGCTGACGCACGAGCAATTCCCAAACCTGCCAGTACAGCCTCGTACAGCGCTACCCCACTATTGACCGTAAAATTTCCACCCACGCTAATTTCTCTGAGTCCAACTGGATCGCGAAAGCGCCATTGATTCAAGGTGGTTTTGTATGCATTCAATGCGAGGCAGTTGTGAGCAGCCAAATCATCGGGAGTCTTCGGTGTTCCATAGCGAGCAAGATACGCCAAAGCCGCGCAAATAATGCGGCGATCGGATACTAACCGACGTGTAATGAGTGAAGAATCTGCGAGTTCACCAATGCGAATTGCGACATCGATGCCTTCACCGACTACATCAACCACATCATCAGTCAGCACCAGTTGAATGCTTAAGCGCGGGTAGTGTGCCAAAAACTCAGGAATCCGCGTGAGCAGATGACGATGGGCAAACATGGTCGAACAACTGACGTGCAGTATGCCCTGGGGTGCTTCGCTGTGCTGTTTTGCCTCGCGATTGGCTTCCTCCAAATCTGCCAAAATGCTGAGACAACGGTTGAAATAGCGTTCTCCCACTTCGGTCAAGCTGAGGCTACGAGTCGTGCGATTGAACAGACGCACCCCAAGCTGATCTTCAAGATGGCTGATGCGGCGACTAATCGCAGACGGATTGATTTCTAGTGCAACCGCCGCTTTCGCAAAGTTGCCGCTGTTGACGACTTGCACAAAGACTTCTAAATCTTGTAAACGACTCTTTCAGCGGGCAATAGGAGGGTCAAAGGAAAAGGTAGAAGCCGCTCGACAGTTGGTGGATGCGCTGAAGCGGATTGCAACAGCCCAGGAGATTGCCGAAGCTGCATTATTCCTCGCGTCAAACGATTGCCCCTACATCACTGGCGTTTCTCTCTTAGCAGATGGCGGCATGATGTCTGGGTTGTAGAAGTGTTTGAACATTCAAAATTATTTTGAACTTTACAGCAGCAGAAATCATGCCACAAACCTCTCAACGGATGCGTCGATCGCTCCTCACCTCAGCGATCGCGACTTTAACAACATTTGTTTTAGGAATCATCACTAACAAGGCACACGCTCAATCGAGCGATCGCTATACTCGCGGCATCGAGACGCTCAAGCGAGTTGGGGGTAAAGAGTACGATCGCGCAACTCGCCCACTGGAGCCGTTCTCACCAGATTTAAGCCGGATGGTTGTTGAGCATGTATTTGGCGATGTTGTATCCCGATCCGGACTTGATTTGAAACAGCGAGAAATTGCGACTGTGGCGGCATTGACTGCGATCGGCTCCGTTCGTCCTGCCCTCAAATTTCATATTCATGGAATGCTGAATGTGGGTTGTAGCCCTCAAGAAGTCATTGAAACCATCCTTCATGCAGTTGTATATGCCGGATTTCCAGCCGCACAAGATGGGATGACGATCGCACGAGAAGTCTTCAGAGAACGTAGAATCCAGTTTCAACCAGTTTCAGCGAGACCACAGGGCGATCGCTATCAACTCGGCATTCAGAATTTGCAGCAAACAGAAGGCGATCGCGTCAAAACCATTGCCACTCGGTTTGCAACCCTTGCACCCGATCTACCCCGGTTAATCATCGAATTCGCGCGGGGTGAAATTTGGAATCGACGTGGACTCAGCCTCAAATCCCGTGAGTTCGCCACTCTAGCGATGGTGACAGCTCTGGGAAATCAGAGTAATTCAGTTCAAGCTCACGTCGAAGGGGCATTGCGAGCAGGTGCAACGGAGACTGAAATCAAAGAATTACTGCTGCACATGACCATCTACGCTGGATATCCCAAAACTCTGGCCGCCGTTACTGTAGCGCAACAGACATTTGTTGATCTCAAGCAACGGGGAATTCCTGCTGCCAGTCCGCAACCGGATCTAGAAAGTCGGCGGCAAGCAGAAAGCAATGAAGTGCGTTATCGTCGGGGTTTAGAAGCTTTAAACCAAATTAGCAAGGCATCGGGCCAGGCAGTGGTGAAAAGCTTTGAAGATATCGCTCCCGACCTCGGACGCTATATTTTGGAATTCTCTTATGGTGATGTGTTTTCTCGTCCGAATCTGGATCTTAAAACCCGGGAACTTGCGACCGTTTCTGCGTTGACTGCATTGAATACAACTGCCTCAGAACTGCCGCTCAAGGTGCATATCAATGGAGCATTAAACGTTGGAGCCAATCGTCAAGAGATTGTTGAAGCGATCGTGCACATGATTCCCTACGTTGGTTTTGTTAAAGTGCAGCAGGCAATGGCTTTAGCGGAAGCAGTGTTTCAAGAGCGGGATGCGAAGCAACAAAATTGATACTAAGTTTTAGCAAGGTAGTAGTATCGGAGGCTATAAGATATGTGTGGTTTTTGCGATCGACGCTCTTTTCTCACCTTCACAACCGCAGGGTTTGCAGCTGCTGTGCTGGGAAAAGCAGGACTAGCTCAACAGCCTCGTGGAACAGTAGACAAGCCAACCATTCTAAACAATGCTTACCTCAAGGAGACTGATAAACCCGGAGGGCATTTCAGCCGGACTTACAAGCGACAGACGGAGCCGATCGCGCACAATGTCCGTATAGTTGGCTACAGTGACTTGAACAATAAACCTGGGTTCAAAATATCAATTCGCGAACATCAAGGACGCTGGTATCTCTACACGGGACACTTCTGGCAACCTGGTTGGTCGATTGTCGATGTCACCGATCCAGCTAAACCAGAAGTCGTCAAGTTTATTGCAGGACCAAAGAACACGGCAACGCTCCAGATGGAATTATCTGGCAAGACGATGATTACCGCACTGGAACAAATCTTACCAGGTTTGGGGGGCAACAAAAAACCATTTGACGAAGGCGTACTAATCTGGGACATTCGCGATCCTGTCAATCCTCGACGGTTGGGGCAATTTCGCACTGGTGGCACAGGAACCCATCGCAACTTTTATGCAGGTGGACGCTATATGCATCTAGCAGCCGGAATGCCCGGTTACGAAGGAAATATTTATGTCATTGTCGATATTGACAATCCTGCTAATCCGCAGGAGGTTGGACGATGGTGGGTTCCAGGGCAACACACAGCAGGAGGTGAGCAGCCTTCAGCAACGTATATCTCGCATCATGGACCACCCTATGTTGCTGGCAATTTAGTGTATCTAGCTTACGGTGCGGCGGGAATGGTCGTTCTGGATATCAGCGACGTAAATAAACCTCGTCAGATTGGACGATTACCGTTTAGCCCTCCGTTTCACTCCCGCTTTGGCATACATAGTGTGTTACCTCTTCCTGAACAAGGAATTGCCTATGTTAATTCTGAGGATGTGTCTTACGGTGCAAGTGCAGCCGCCCACGCCTCAATTGTAGATATCCGCGATCCAGCCAATCCATTTCTGCTGTCAATTCTGCCGCGCCCGATTCCTCCTTCTGGGTATGGCTACCGCGACTTTTCAGAGAAGGGAGGCTGGCAGGGACCGCACAACATCAATCATTTGCAACACAATCCAGATGTAGAAAAGCAGGGCGACCTGCTGTACCTTGCCTACTTCAACGCAGGTCTACGCATTTTTGATGTCTCCCATCCGCGCCTGCCGCAGGAAGTTGGCTATTTCATCCCGCCTGACCCAGAACGTCGCTTTGGGGTGCTACCGGAGGGACGCTTGGTGGTGCAGACCGAGGATGTATTAGTCGATCGCCGAGGTTACATTTACATCACCCACAAAAATCAAGGGTTGTGGATTCTGAAATATGAGGGAAGGAAATCGTCGTTATGAAGACAACTTGGATTTTAACTACGATTACAATTGCACTCATTCTATCAATACAAATGGTTGAAGTAGGCTGGTCGCAGCAAGCTGCTCAAGCCCCAAATTTTGCAGGTCGCTACATTGCTGCCATTTCAGATGGCGATTTTCTTGCCAGTACCTATGCTGATGGTAAGCTGCCTGCGACCGGGGTGACCGATCAGTTATTGATCGTGACTCTGCCACTGAACGGGAAGCAAGAAGCGATCGCCCAAATTGATGCCTCAAACTCAGTCACCGGAGCGCCGTATGCTCTGGCTCTCAGCCCAAATGGTCGCACCGCTTTCGTCGTTGAAACTCAAGGAGCCATGCCAGTCGGAGCAACCCGCAGAGAACAACTTCCACCCGGAAATCAACTGGTTGCGATCAATCTATCAAATCCCCGTCGTCCAGCCGTTCGTAGTCGAATGGCAGTTGCCCCTAAACCTGAAACCGTCCACGTTCACCCAAACGAAGATTTACTGGCAATTTCGACGCAGACTCCAGACAAAGAAATTATCCTGATTCCAGTTCAAGATGGTCAAATTGGTCAACCGATAGAATTTTCACTACAGCAATTAGGAATTCAACCTAACCCAGAGCAATTTCAAAATGGATTGTATGTCAGTCAGGTTCAGTGGCATCCAACTGGGCGCTACCTTGCTATGAATCTGGATTACCGAGATGAAATTGCATTTTACGAAGTGCAGCGCAACCCGAAAGGTAATCTGCAACTGATTCGGTGGGGTAGCCCCGTGAAAGTGGGTAAAGATCCGTTCACGGGGCAGTTCACCCCAGATGGGCGCTTTTACCTCACTAGCAATTGGGGGCGCAATTTTGGCGCACAAGTTAAAACCTTAGAACAACGCATACCCGAAACGCGAGGAACCGTCTCGGTGATTCAACTTGCAGAATTAAATACCCCTGCATCCCAGGTTCAGCATCGTGTCGTTTCAACTGCGATCGCCGATCTTTCACCCGAAAGTTTAGCGATCAGTCCAGATGGCTCAAAAGTGGTCACGGTGAATATGCGCGGGACTGCCTTTGCCACGAATTCACCTCGATTTACACGCCAAGCGACACTGAGTTTGATGACGCTTGATCGCACCTCTGGTCGTTTAACTAAAATCAATGATTATCCGTTTGAAGGTATCTTACCAGAGAGCGCAGCCTTTGATGCTAGTGGCAATGCGCTAGCAGTTGTCGTATATGACTACTTCACCCCAAAACCCGAAGGTGGAATCGAGTTTTGGCGAGTCCTCCAAAAGCCAAGACCTGAGCTACAACGTACAGGGTATGTGGTCGATGTCGGTCGCGGTGTGCATCAAGTGTTAGTCGCTCAATGAGTCAAGATGAACCATTAACATTGTTTTGAGTACCTTGAGAAATTCATGCATGGTGGGTGAAGATTCAGTCTGTCGCCATGCTAGAGCCAGTTTTAGCGTTGGAAAATTTCCGCTTAACGGTCGGTAAACCAATCCTTTCGCACTCAGGTTTTGCATATCAGAAAGCACAAACGTAATGCCAATCCCAGCTGCTGCTAACCCTAAGCGCGTTTGGGCAAGTTCAGCTTCCTGCACCCTTTATCTTCTAAGCTTTTTAGGCTATTTCGTCGCCCTAGGTCCGATGTTGGACAAAAATGGACAGCCTTCTCCTTCTCCTGTCGGAGACGCTTCTCTTCGAGAGGCACGCGGCTACGCGAACAAAGACGCGAAGCGCGAACATCCGCTCATTGTCGTGGGGGATCGAGGATCTAGTAAACAAGGCTGTCCATTTTTGTCTACTTTTTGTGAAACCCCGTCAGAGTAAGGGCTTTAGCCCTTTTATTGAGCGGTTTACCGCTCACTACGAATTCAATTTTACGAACACTGTTTTTCTTGCGTTTTCACTTTCTCTAATTTCTTAGGTGGTAAGCCGATTTTTGCCTTATTATAAAGCCGTTCAAATTCTCGCATATAATGAGCCGCAACTACAGGATTTTCAATGACTAAAAGTGTTTCGTCATTACCATTATTTGCCGCTTCCGACCAATTGTGAGAACCTGTAATTACGATTTGTCCATCTATCACAGCAAATTTATGATGCAATAAATCACCTTTGGGTAATAAAGGTACACCAACTGTGGTAATGGGATTTTGCCAAGGATGGTTATTCAGTTCATATTTACATTTGTTCCTGAAAGCAATACCCATCATATCTAATGCTTCACTATATGAACGATAAGCGAATTGAGGTTCAATCAAAGCGCGAATTTTCACACTTTCTTGATGACGATTTTCTAAGATATTAGCAAGATGCTGTTCGGAAAATACAAACAATGCCATATCTACGTTATTTGTAGCGGAATTTAAAGTTTTGCCGATTAAACCGTTACTGCTTTTACTCCAAGGTTGAGTTGGGGAAGTTGGTGAAAACTGCACGGTAATTTTGCTTGCACCTAAGCTGATTTTTTCAGGTAAACGCAATGGTTTTTTCAAGCCAAATTTACTATCTGATTTTCCCGCTTGTCCATCGCCCCACATGATGTTAAACTCTTTGGTGAATAAAGCAGCTAATTCTGGGCTATCTATATTCAATAAATTATTGGCGTTACCTAAAGTGTTAAAATTAGAATAATCTCCATGAATGTCACTCAAGGTAAAATTAGCCGAAGTAACAATTACAATGCGATTATCGACAATCACAAATTTATGATGCATCAAATCGCTACCTCGTGAATTATCTGCTATATCATCAACTATAGGGACTTTCGCATTGCGTAAAATCGCCAAAGCATCTCTTTGCTTGATTTCCTCTGAACTAAGTTGATTATCTTTATTAATGTCTACAAATTGCCGAAATTCTTGATATCTTTCCTTTTCTCTCTTCTCTAGCTTACCAACTTCTGCCGTAGTGAAACTACTCCAAGCACGACTATAGGTATTTTCCAAAATTAATCTCACCTTAACCCCAGCTTTTTGTCTATCAACCAACGCTTGTGCAACTTTGGGTAGACGCAATTCTTGTACTGCTACATCTACTGTTGATTTAGCTTGGTAAATTGCATCAACAATCTGTTTTTCTAAATCATCCCCAAGGCGGGTTTGCTGTCGGTAAGGTTCTTTATATTCTGAAGACTCGGAATGGTTAAAGTAAACTTTGACTAATAAATCTTGCGGTAGCGGTTGAAGACGTTTACTGTCAGACTGGACTCGCTGACAACCTGCGAGGGTAAGTACCAGTAAAAAGATAAAATAAAAATACCTTTGGAAAGAAAAAATTTGCACCTTAGTCTGCTAATCGTTGGGTGAACAAATTTATAATTCCCAAATAAGAAAGTTTTTCAACGCAGAATTAGCCAAATGTCAAAAGTTGCCAGCGTGTGTTTTCCCGAAATATAATATGCAAATTTATTTAGATTACAGTGCGACTACTCCCACTCGCTCTGAAGCGATCGCCACAATGCAAGCAATCCTCACTCAACAGTGGGGCAATCCTTCCAGCTTACACGAGTGGGGACAACGAGCAGCAACAGTTGTCGAACAAGCGAGAATGCAGGTTGCCGGATTAATTAACGCAGTCGATCCGCAATCGATTATCTTTACCTCTGGGGGCACCGAAGCTGATAATCTGGCAATTATGGGTATCGCCCGTTTGTACGCGGTTCCCCAACATATGATAATATCCAGTGTGGAACATTCTGCAATTTCTGAACCTGCGCGATTATTGGAAATGTGGGGTTGGCAAATAACCCGCTTGCCGGTGGATGCGAAAGGTACAGTAAATCCTGTAGATTTAGAAGCAGCGTTGCAACCTAACACCGTGCTGATTTCCGTGATTTACGGTCAAAGTGAAGTTGGGACAGTCCAACCAATTGCCGAATTAGGAAATATTGCGCGATCGCACAACATCATATTCCACACAGATGCTGTGCAAGTTGCCGGACGCTTGCCAATAAACGTACAATCCTTGCCTGTAGATTTACTGAGTCTTTCCAGCCATAAAATCTATGGATGCCTAGGTGCAGGAGCGCTGTACGTCCGTCCTGGCGTGGATTTAGCGCCTTTGTTGAGTGGTGGAGGGCAAGAAATGCGACTGCGTTCAGGTACGCAAGCAGTGCCAAATATTGCCGGATTTGGTGTAGCAGCGGAATTAGCAGCGCAAGAAATAGTAACCGAAACACCGCGTTTAATTAAATTACGCGATCGCTTGTTTTCCCAATTAGCCGATATTCCTGGTTTAATACCTACAGGTGATATGATTTACCGCTTACCTCATCATGTCAGTTTCTGTCTGCAACAAGCCGATGGGGAAAAACTCAGCGGTAAAACTTTAGTAAGACAGATGAATTTAGCTGGCATTGGTATTAGTGCAGGTGCTGCTTGTAATAGTGGTAAACTTAGTCCAAGTCCGATATTGTTAGCGATGGGTTATTCAGAAAAAGCTGCATTAGGAGCAATTCGCATGAGTTTAGGACGCGAAACCACTTCCGCTGATGTAGATTGGGTAGCGATGGTGTTTAAGCAGATTTTGGAAAGGCTGACAAGCGAATCATTAAAGCAACAGCTCCTTCAAATTCGAGTAAAGTAATAGGATGAATTCGCTAGGTGTTCCGATGATTGAGGAGAACGAGCTTCTGAAGGATATAGGTTCTGTTAAGGATTACCTCACTTCATCAAACAGCACACCACTGTTCTTACAGGCTGACAGTTATGCCCTACTAAAGTTATTTCCTGCTGATTGTATCGATTGTGTAATCACATCTCCTCCCTATTGGGGACAAAGAGCTTACATTAATGGAGGAACTGGTCTTGAGGACAAGTGGGAAGATTATATCAATAACTTGCTTGGAATCTTCTGTGAAGTAAAGCGAATTCTTAAACCCAGTGGCTCTTTTTGGCTAAATATCGGAGATACGTATCAGCGTAAATCTCTGATTGGTATACCGTGGCGAGTTGCACTAGCAATGAGCGATAAACAAGGTTGGATTCTTCGCAACAGCGTCATTTGGAATAAAGTAAAAGGCGCACCTGATAATGCAAAAGACAAACTCCGAAATGTGTATGAACCTGTTTTCCATTTTGTAAAGACAGACCACTATTTTTACGATGTTGATGCAATTCGCTCGAAGCCGAGACAAGCTAAGGTTGTCAATGGTTCCGTAATTTCTGCAACAGGCGTTTCTGGTGTACGATATCGTCGCCAAATTGAATTATCTACAGCGCTTAATGATTTTGAACGTACAAATGCCCTAAAAGCTCTTGATGAAATATTACAGGAAGTGCGACTAGGTAAATTATCTGACTTTCGCATGATTATTCGCGGTCAGCAACGAACTACGCACTCCGATTCAGCAAAGGTTTCTGGGCGAGCGCGTGAACTTGCTGAACGCGGCTTCTATTTTCTCAAATATCACCCAAATGGTAGTAAACCTAGCGATGTCTGGGATATTTTGCCAGAAGATACTCAAAAACGGAAACTTCATTTTGCACCCTACCCTGAAGATATTTGTAAACTTCCGATTCTTGCTACCTGTCCACAATCCGGTGTTGTACTAGACCCATTTACAGGAACAGGCACAACGAATTTGGTTGCATTTCAACTGGGACGAAGCTCGATTGGAATTGATATTTCAGCCGAATACATTACTGCTGCTCATGAAAGGTGTGGACTACTATCATGACTAAAGTTGTCGAATTGTACGGGAATCCTACAAACCAATCACTTATCTGGAGTGATATTGCCTCTAGTCAAAACTGTCCTTTCCTATCTCGCAAATGTCTCAAGAATAGGAAAAGTGAGCCTGATCTTACTATCGGCTCATGCACAGTTTCTTACGGTAGAGAAGCCCGGAATATTATTATCTGCCCGTTTCGACTTCTTGAGCGTAGTCAAATCTTTACAGATTGTATTCATTTATTGACACTTCATGAGCCTGGTAACGAACTTCGGATTGTTCCTGAAATTGCAGTACCAGGAGGCAGCATAGATTACTGTCTTGCTTCTGTACGTTCAGGAAAAGTCATCGATTTTATTGGCATTGAATTGCAAACTCTTGATACTACTGGCACAGTCTGGCCAGAACGACAACGTTTTCTCCAGCTTCATGGTGTTTCAGTCAGAGATGTGGATGTCGCATCGGAGAAAGGTTTTGGTATGAACTGGAAAATGACTGCAAAGACAATCTTGATGCAACTCCATCACAAAATTCACACGTTTGAATATCTCAGCAAACATCTTGTTTTGGTAGTTCAAGATTGCCTTATTGATTACATGCAACGAGAATTTTCCTTTAAACATATTCAAGATGCTCGTCTTGGAAATCCTATGCATTTTCACTCCTACGAGTTGCTTGCCGAAGCTTCAGGTTATCGTATTCAACTTACAAAGCGTTGGAGTACAGATGCGAATGGAATTGCACAGTGTCTTGGTTTACAAACCAGCGCAAGACTGGAACTAAAAGTAATGTTAAGGCAAATTGAGGAGAAATTACAACAAAGCAGCTTGTTGTCTGTTGGACAGCCATTACCCGTTTCCACACACGAAGATGTTACTGATGACAGCTAATAATATTTATTTTGCAAGCGATCGCTGCCTCAAAAATAGCAACAAAATGCAGAAATATAGAACCGAAAATCTAAAATAGTAATTACGGCACAAATACGCCTTACAGTTTAATAGAATCTCAAATCTAAAATCGTTTAAAATGGCTGAACTTCCTAATACCTTAGAAGACGCGATCGCTCAAGCACAAGTCGCTACCCAAGCAGCGCTAGCGGATGGTTATACTCGTCTCCAAGTTGAGTTAGTCTTCCCAGAACTCAAACATATGTCAGTCGCGGAGCAATTTCTACCAGCTTTTCAAGCATATGATTCTCGTCTGAAAATATTCTTTACAGATGCGGGTGCTGCGGCTCTTGCCCGTCGCGACTGGGCAGATGTACCATTTAAAATTGAAGATATTGGCAGCGGTAGGGTTGCTTCTCTAGAATCAAAAATTCAGCCAGAAGACGAAATTTTCTTATTTGTCGCTCCTACTTCTGTAGAAGTGCCACAGCTGGAAAAACTATGTGAATATATAGGCGATCGCCCTTTTGTCCTTTTAAATCCTCGCTTAGATGATGCTGGGATTGTGGGTATTGGTTATACAGCAAGACAAGTCCGCGATCGCTTCATTAGCACCCTTGAATCATGTTACTACCTGCGTCCTGTAGATAATGAAACAGGTGTATTTCGCTGCTACCCTCGACAGTGGGAAGTCTGGGTACAAAAAAGCGGTAATTACGAAAAAATAGCCGATTTACCCAAAAAACCAGCCGGTGACGAGGTGGATCTGATTCTAACAAAAGGTTCGCTTTCCTCAAATGGTACACGCACGAAAAAGCCCGGTGTATTCAAGAGTTTGCAACGTTTCCTCAAGGCATTAAGTAGTTAGGAGTTTTAAGTAATATCTGGCATCGAATTTTATTAACAGGAAATACTGATGGAACGCTCAAAAATAGTGGCAATTATTACAGGTGCAATTTCGATAATTTTAGCGATCGCCTACCTAATTCTTGTTCAATTGCTAGACTTTCGAGGTGAGATGAAACCTGCCCCCATTAGCCAACTTAACCAATCAGCAGTCATTACTTATCATCATCCAGCTGATGACAAGGAGATAAACTAGTATTTTTCACTTTCCTTTGAATTGCGTCGTGATTTGAAAATTCTTCAAGGATAAAGGCTGCCTAAGCAGCCCATCAACTGGACTTGAGACTACTTATTTAAGCGCGAGAAGTGTAAGTATCAACACTATTGATTTCAAATTCACACGCTCTAGAAACTACTTCTGGAGGTAATTCATCAAAACTGACTAATGGTAAATAAGAAGGGTTTGCCATTAGTTCTTTTGCCAATAAAAATCCAGTAATAGTCCAGGTTTGAAATTTCCTGGCTTGCTTACCCATCAGTCGCCCTTTTTTACCATCATAATATTCGGGCCATTCATCATCACTCAAACGTGCTTCGGCAATTTCAATCGCCATTTGTGCCAGATTTGTTCTGTTAGTTTTTACCGCTGCTGCTGCCAACATCCACATTAAAACGGGCCAGCTGCCACCATTATGATAAGACCAGGGAATATTTTTCGGGTCACATCCAGTTACAGTTCTGTATTCATCATTTTCCAAAGCGGGGAAACAGATTTTCATCGGCATATCTCCCACTAAATCGTCCCATCGTTTCTCGATGAGATTCATAATTGCTTGCGATTGCTCAACGCTTGCCAGATCGGAAACGATCGCCATCAAGTTTCCGACTGAAAAGAAGCGAGTATCTAGCTGCGAGGGTCCAACATTACCTGCTAGATAACCACCTTTTTTTGGCAACCATTTATCTAATTCATAATAGGGAAGAGAATCTGCATATACATTGAAAAGATTAACCGCTGTTTTGCCATATTCTTCACCTTTGAAGCGATAAATTGCATTTAGGCGATTGATATCTATCCAATAATGCTGACGAATATGAGCGCATAATAGAGGTAAGCGGTTATCAATTGCTTCGACAATATCTTGATTGCCTTTACAAATTAGTAACTCGCGAGCAGCACGCAATGCAGCATAAAATAGAGTTTGAATTTCTAAAGGATGCCCGTAGATACCTAGACGACGGTCAATCATACAAGCACCATCTGGAACTAACAGCGTTGGATACATATCAAAGCGAGTCGCCAAGCAAAGTTCCATAATTAACCTGATACCTTTTTGGAATTCAGGTTGATAAGCTAGAGAAAAATCTTTGGTAGAGATGACATAAGCACGCAATAAAATCATCCACCACAGACAAGAATCAACAGGTGTTACTCTAGCGATCGCGTGTTCGCCGAAATCAGCTTCTAAAAATTCTTCTCCTTTGTGAGATACAACTTTGAAGCTAGCTGGAATCAAACCTCTACCTGGCTTATAAGCATCTAATTCTCTTTCTTTCGGCTGTAACTTTAAGGTTTCTTCGAGAAAATTACGCACAATCTCCGCTCTGCCTTTAATCAGAAAAAGTAACGCAGAAGAAACAAAATCTCGAATAAAGCACTGGTCATAATTGAGCGCTTCTACTGATACATCATAGGCAGCTACAGTGCCCACGGGACGTCCTTGATAGTAAAGAATCGATTTCTCTAGTGCTTCCCATGCCTCTTGGTCTACACTTTTAATTGTTACTAATTCGTTTAGTTGCATCGCTCTTTATATCTCCGTTTAGATTTTGTACTTATATTGTGTCTTGTGGTAGATGTGCCCTGATTATTATTTTTGCTATTCCGATCATAACAAAGACAATTTTTTGAGCAGCAATACAATCAGCTAATAATTTATCCAGAAATAGCAGATAAAGCTGCTCAATAAGCAGCTTTTCTAAAATTTGGGGTTATTTTGATAAATTGTATTTATACTGAATTAAATCATTTATTTTTTCATGTAAGTAGTATTAACATAATCGTTTCTAAAAGTGCAGTCAAATATACTTTTCAATGAGGAATTTTTCTGTTTCACATTCGGAATAATTACTTGAAAAACAGAACTATACCTCATGCGCTGTTTCGGCTTCACATTAAATTAAAGCTGAAACAGCGTATTTACTGAAATTTGATTTAGCTTTTTACACTAGAAATTAAATTATTCCCCTATTAGTTAATAATTTATAACGAATTTTCAGAAGATGCAATATAGTTTTAAAATTTTCGTCATCATTTTTTCATAAAAGCTGAATATTTTAACATACATATCTTTTCGTTCACATGTGTTCTTATCCAGTTAAAAAGCCAGAGTGCAGCTAGAGAAAGGCATACAGCCTTTACATGATAAAAATGAAAACTTGCACGCAGACAAAATGAAAAAAGATGGAGACAAGATAAAGTTATTTTTGAAACAACAATAAAATTTCTACTCCTTAAACTTAAGTAATATTATCGATGCGGTCAGAGGATTCAAGACTTTTTTCTACTGAAGTTACTCAAAGAGCGATAGCATTCGATACATAATAAGAAAAGCAAATTACTCAGTTATTTACAGACTAAGAAAGCGAAAATATATAATGTACGTAATTCATAACAAGACTTGTTGCTTGCTTCGACAATAAAACAAGCGTTTGCTACTCTCTCCACGGAAACAGCAATACGAACTATCGCATAAAGTATGTTTGTTGGATAGTTCTTTTTCTTATGCTGTTAAGATTTAAAATTTATCGTTTGAAATTAACTGTTATTTTGTAACTCTTGTTACTGACGTACAAGTAAATATAATATACCCATTTGCAGGAGCCAACGGGTACGGATCGGCAAGAATTTGTAAAATCTTCCGGATGAATCTTAAAGTTAGTGTAAACTACAATTTTAATCAGGTTGCGTCCAGAAGCTAATGCACTACCAACTGAAGGAGCGTAGAAGCTCTGCTTCTTGTCAAAAGACATCGCCCAACTTTGGCGGTTGGCATGAGTAAATTTGCTTACGCACGTTTTTGTAAAAGCGATCGCTCCGACATAGCAATCTTTATATTGGCTCAGAAGTAATCTAACTTAATTAATATGTAGTAATTATACTTGATATTATACAGGGCGTAATTATATGAATAATCTACAGAAAGTTAATTAATCAAGTTTAGCCAGGAAAAATTTATGTTAAAAACCTCTCAACCTGTGAAAACTCCCACGGTTGACCGTTTGCTCAATCTTTGGGCACAGCGCTACACAGTTGATTTATCGTCTCTATCTTTAGAAAACGGAGCATCCGCTGATTCGTTGCTTAAAGCCTCATCACCAGAGGGTCGAGCCGCAACCGCCACCAAGTTAAAGGATAATGTATTAGATATCAACTGCAACATGGCATGGATACAAACAAAAACCCTTTACTCTTATATTCCTAACATTTTAGATTTGAACGAGGCAAGGCGCATAACTCAATTTGCCTTTAGGGTGTATAGAAAACTACTAGAAATTTATAAAAAACAGTCAATAAATACTGCCTCTGTGTCGGCTGAAAGTAAAGATAATTCCCTTAGTATATGGGGTATACCAGCAGTCGAAGAACTAGCATACGCTTTAGAACCAATATTAATGGTGTTTCAAGAACAACACATTGCATCTAAGGATTGGCGTGCCCTTGGTTTTTTGACAACGCAGTTGAATTTTAGCAATAGTTTAATTCTGAAAAAACTTACACCATCTGAAAAAATATTGCTTGCTTCTTACTTAAACTTTGTCGAAGAGCAAGTTGCGATGCCGTGGCAGCGAGTCTGCAATCAAAGTGCTAAATATAAATTCAATTCGCCTGAATTTATTATTGTAGAGCAAATGTTACCAGTTGCTAGGGATATTGCTCAAAGTGTTTATAATCAACTTGTAGAATTATTGCCCAATCATCGTAGCCGTCGAGGAACATTAAGTGATTCTGGTGTAACACACTCTTGCCTTCGTGACTTAAATATGTTTCAGGCTTATTTATGGCTGTGTTTTTTAGAGAAGAGTATGGCATCATTTGAAGAAGAATTGCTGCCTTTATGTGAGATGGTTGTGGAGGGAGTGGAAATTAAATGGGAAATGACAGAAAAATGGTGTCAAGTATTAGGGGATGAAATTATTAGGCGTGTGAATCCAGAACAAAAAGCTTTGTTGCTGCCTTATACTGAGCGAATGCAGGAGATATTTTTGCAAAAGCGATCGCGTTTGGGTTTTCGAGAGGAATCTGTTGGTAGTGGTGTTTGATTAAATCTCACGCAAAGGCGCAGAGGCGCAAAGGAAGAGGAAAAATAGTGAAAGCCCCACGGTGAGTTCACTGAGGGGCTATTTACGATAATTGAAGATTTTGTATGTTATTTGAAGCTACGCGCACCTTTGCCGCGATTGCAGTTGAAACACAGCGTTTGCAAGTTGCTAATGTGGTTAGTGCCTCCTTGAGAAAACGGTTTTTTATGATCGACCTCTAGGGTGACTTCTGGGGGAGTTTTACCACAAGAAACACATTTATGATTGTCTCTTTGGAGAACTGTAAAACGAACTGATAGGGGAATGTAACGCGATCGCTTATTTGCTTGTTGCTTTGGCTGAGATTGAGATTTGGTAACAGGATATTTTTTCGCTTTTGCCTTCTTTACTTTCTCAGGCTTTGGCTCATTTACCAAAATTGCAAAATCCCGAATCATCCCTCGCACAAGTTTTTGCAGTGGATTTGGTAGCTTTTTCGGCATTTACAGTTCAGTCAAAAAAGACTTTCTTAACTCCGAAAGCTGCGAGTCCAGCTGCTGCTACAACTCCTGCTGCTGGTAGTGCAACAACCGTTGTTGTTGTAAATCCTAAAACACCTAAAATTCCAGGAGCGGTAGAAGTAACTGTGGCTACTGTAATTGAGCCTAGACTAGCAGCTGCTGATGAAGCAGTTACAATAGCACCTACAGTCTTACTATCATCAGAATTTATCATTTATTTGCCTTTTAGTATTTTTCAGATTAGTTAAAAAGTTTCTTCAATCCATAAGCTGCTAGTCCAACTACCGCACCAGCAGCTACAACCGGAGCAGCACCAATGGCTACAGCAGTTCCTCCTACTGCTAAACCCATACCCCCAACTGTTGCAGCAACGCCTGCACCTGCTGCTGCTCCACCTGCTGCAAATGCCGCAGCTTCTTTAGCATCATCTTCTTTACGTTTTTTAGCCATTATTTTTCCACCTTAATTTACGTGACTTCTAAAAAAGTAACATAAGGTTTTTTCTAACTACATTTGTGGTTTTACTTAAATGTTGAATTAACTTTTTGCCAAGCAGAAAAAAGCCAATATCCTTAAATACACCAGCTTATTTATAAAGAATTTAAACTATCATCACAATTCTTCAGTTGTGAAACCGATCGCTTCACACAACTGACACATTCTCCTCTTCTCTCTCTGCGCTCTCTGCGACTCTGCGGTTCGTTTCCTCCAAAACCCACAAAGCCAATGCTTCAACCCTGGCAACCGCTTCTTCTTTTGTCTGCCCATAAGCTAGTACACCAGGAAAATTAATCACCTCAGCTTATTGCGTCCATCCTCTTCTTGTTCAATTTCTATTGTGAAGTTCATAACCTCTGAAGGTATTGTAATATATGTAATTTTAGAGCAGCTGAGAAAGAAGTGCGATCGCTTTCTTACATTTGTAGAGATTTGAAAAATGAACCGCCAAGATTGATTGTAGGCTCAATTTCATTTGGTTCAACTTAATCTACCATGACTTATTAAGTAAGTTTGGTAAATTTTGCTCTTTGTTTTATTTTGAATTCCAATCTACTTCTCCAGGTTGCCTTGGTACATTATTCCAGTGTTGCCTTCCTTCTGCTGCTGTATGACAACCTGAACCAAATTTGTCATGATTTAAGCCTAAAAAAACACATTTATCTTTATAACAACCAATTGCACCTGCAATGTGTTTCTCGTATAAGAGGTTATACCTGTGACCTCTGCTATCCATCCAATTATCTACAGCATATGTCATTGGTTTCAACTTAATCCTAGTAAATATATTCTCTGAATATTTTTCATAGCCAAGAAGATTTTCAGCTAAATATTCTTCTTTGTTGAATCCATACTGATATTTCATCTTGTCTGAACAATTTCCCGTATGGGGATTTGTGTGGTTATAGTACTTGTATTGACTCATATCCTTGGCTCTAGCAACGGCTAGTTCAAACGCCTTTATATCAAAACTAATTGGTTTCTTTTTATATTGATTTATTAGCTCATTTACATAATGAATTGCGGCTTGAGAATCTTCTAGCGAATTTTTATAGTTATACAAAGTTTGATGTGGATTAAGTGCTGATGTCAAAGCTAACAATACTAAAAGAACATACCTCCACCAGGTATTATTTTTGATAAATTTTATTCTTTTTCTACGTGCCATAAGCTTTTACTTAAGAAATTGTATATCTTATAGGTCACTCTATTGAGTATCTTTAATAAGAGTGCTTTTAATTTAAAACAAAAACTTTTCAATGACTTCAGTAGATTTTCCCAAACACAAAAAAGCCAAGGCTCTCAAAGCCTCTAGCCGACGCCCTGCTAAAGAACTTTGTAGCGAGTGCGGACTGTGCGATACATATTACATTCACTATGTCAAGGAAGCCTGCGCTTTTATAAATCAGCAAATAGGCGAACTTGAAGAAGAAACACACGATCGCTCTCGCAATCTCGACAACCCCGATGAACTATACTTTGGTGTTCATCAACACATGATAGCGGCACGCAAACAGCAGCCCATCGCCGGCGCACAATGGACGGGTATTGTTAGCAGCATTGCCATTGAAATGCTGAATCGCGGCATAGTTGAAGGCGTTGTTTGCGTACAAAACACCAAAGAAGACCGCTTTCAACCGATGCCAATCATCGCCCGTACCGCAGAAGAAATACTAGCAGCGCGAGTAAATAAACCAACACTATCACCTAACCTTTCCGTCTTGGAACAGATAGAAAAATCGGGGATGAAGCGACTATTAGTAATTGGGGTTGGTTGCCAAATTCAAGCATTACGAGCCGTAGAAAAACAACTTGGGTTAGAAAAGCTGTATGTTTTAGGTACGCCATGTGTAGATAACGTTAACCGTGCCGGACTGCAAAAATTCTTAGAAACCACCAGCCGATCGCCTGATACTGTAGTACACTACGAATTCATGCAAGACTTCCGAGTTCACTTCAAACATGAGGATGGCTCAACAGAAACCGTGCCTTTCTTTGGCTTAAAAACCAACAAACTCAAAGATGTTTTTGCCCCTTCTTGCATGAGTTGCTTTGATTACGTCAATTCTCTGGCAGATTTGGTAGTCGGTTATATGGGCGCACCCTTCGGCTGGCAGTGGATTGTAGTCAGAAATAATACAGGTAAAGAAATGCTGGATTTAGTGAAAGACCAGCTAGAAACCCAGCCGGTGATGTCGCAGGGAAACCGGAAAGAAGCCGTACAACAAAGCATTCCCGCTTACGATAAAGGCGTTACCCTGCCCATGTGGGCGGCAAAACTGATGGGAGTCGTGATTGAAAAAATCGGTCCCAAAGGATTGGAATATGCGCGTTTTTCGATTGATTCTCATTTTACTCGTAATTATTTATACGTGAAGCGGAATCATCCAGAGAAGTTAGATGCACATGTTCCGGAGTTTGCCAAGCGTATTGTCGGGCAGTATAAATTGCCAGAATAATACTTGTTTGCTGCGAGTAAATTAGAGACGCTTTTCAGTTATTTGTTGGGACACGATAATATCGTGTTCCTATTTTTTATCTGAAGAAATGAGAATTTTTATCAATATAAAATTTAGTTAGCATTACAGATATTTTCAGCTAAATAGATTATGCACTCAGAGCATAGCAATGCTATGCGCCTACTAGAACAGATGTAATTAAAATTGCAGGGAAACTGCTGTATTTTAAAGAAATAATCAAACTAATACTTAAAAATAAATAAAAGTTTAAATTAAATTTTATAATATTGCTTCTTAAAACATAGTTAACACCGAGATTAACTGAGCTTAACTTTAAAAGTATATTCTTTGGTTGCATTAACTTAGTTGAGTAGTTGTGGTAACAAAAAATTTTTAGGCAAAAAATTGAGAAATATTATGTGTTTTAACCATGCTCAAGAGTCAGCTTCGGCGTGAAAAAGCCAGAAATATTTCTCTTGTATAAATTTATAACACAGCCTAAATATTGCACAACATCTACTAATTTTTACAGACAAATAAAAGAATTATCAGTAAACTATGGCTTTCTCACGAAGACAATTTTTTACTATTGCAGGTGCAACTGCTGCAACTCTTGTTGTTGGAGATACTTTAAAAGCTGTTTATGCTAAAGCCGCTCAAGGAAAATCGCTCACAGGTTCAGGCTATGGTTCGCTCAACCCAGATCCTGATGGCTTGTTAGACTTACCAGACGGATTTAAATACCGAGCATTTTCGCGGACAGGCGATATCATGGCTGATGGTAATCCCGTGCCTGGTGGTCATGATGGGATGGCTACTTTCGCTGGACCAAATCGCTCGGTTATCTTAGTTCGCAACCACGAACTTAGCCCAAATTCCTTAACGCAAGTCATTGGACAAAAGTATGACGAGCTTTGTAAAGGTGGCACAAGTACATTAATCGTTAGCCCAAAGCGTGAACTGATTAGAGATTACGCTTCACTAGCGGGAACTTACCGTAACTGTGCTGGTGGTCTAACTCCTTGGGGGTCATGGATTAGTTGTGAAGAAAACACCTCCACTCCAGAGACAACACCAGAGACGATAGAACAGCCAGCAAATTCTGGTATCTTCGTACCCAATCCGAACAGAGTTTCTAAGCGCCACGGTTATAACTTTGAAGTTCCAGCGCTTCGCAAACCTAAAAAGGGTACTGTTGACCCTGTACCATTAATAGAAATGGGTCGGTTCAACCACGAAGCCGTTGCCATCGACCCCAGAACAGGAATTGTCTATGAGACAGAAGACTCCGGAGATAGCCTGTTCTATCGCTTCATCCCCAATAAACCAGGCAAGTTAGAGGCAGGTGGTATCCTTGAGGCTCTCAAAATTAAGGATATGCCTCAAGTCATAACCAAGACTAATTTCCCTGTAAATGAACCAAAAGAAGTAGAGTGGGTTCGCATTGAAGATTACGATCCCCAAAAAGACACAGTGCGTAAAGAAGGCTTTGAGAAAGGAGCCGCACAATTTGCTCGCGGTGAAGGAATATGGTATGGCAACGGAGAGTTTTACTTTTGTTGTACAAGTGGGGGTGCTAACAGTGGGGGTCAGGTTTGGCGTTACATTCCTGGCAGAAATGCCAGAGAGGGTGGCACTATTGAACTATTTGTCGAGCCAAACGATAAAACCATACTAGATATGCCTGATAACATAGTCGTGGCTCCCTTTGGCGACCTCTTTCTTTGTGAAGATGGCAGCGACGAGCAGTTCGTTGTCGGGGTTACTCCTGGTGGGGAACTGTACCAGTTTGCTCGTAACGCTCTTAACGATAACGAGTTCGCTGGTGCTTGCTTCTCTCCAGATGGTCAGACGTTGTTCGTGAATATTCAAACCCCCGGAATCACTTTTGCTATTTGGGGACCTTGGAATAAGGCTTAGTATTTAGCAGGTAAAAAATACCTCACGCAAAGGCGCAAAGACGCAAAGGAAGAAACTCTTTGCGACGGCAGTCGCTACAACGGGGGGAAAATACGCAACGCGCTGCCTCGACTTTGCGTGAGATTCTTATAAACCATTCACAACCCGCGGGATACCGTCTTTGATAAGGAAAGCTCCGAAGTTGATGAGTAAACCAAGCCGCTTATTTGCAACGCGAAGGTAGGTTAGCAGTTGCTTCTTATGTACCGGATGAACTGCTTCCACAGATTTGAGTTCGACAATTACCTTATTTTCAACAATCAAGTCAGCCCGGAAGCCTACCTCCAGATGTACACCTTCATAAACGACGGGTATGGGTTGGTCAGCTTCTATCCGCAATCCTCTATTACGTAACTCGTATTCCAAAACCGCCTGATATACCGATTCCAGCAACCCAGGTCCCAGAGTCGTGTGAATCTTGTACGCAGCATCAACAATTTCTTTCGCAACCTCATTTTCATTCATCTTTCTTTGCGCCTTTGCGCCTTTGCGTGAGCTTTTCTTCAGCTTCTCCCACCGCATCGATCGCCGCTTCTAACGCGATCGCCACATGCGTCCAATGAGTTCCACCTTGGCAATAAACTACATACGGCTCCCGCAAAGGACCATCGGCGGAAAACTCCGAAGTACTACCCTCAATAAACGTTCCCCCAGCCATCACTACCTGGCTTGAGTACCCAGGCATTTCATCGGGAACGGGGTCGAGGTAGGAACCGATGGGAGAATGCTGTTGTATCGCTTTACAAAAGGCAATCAGCTTTTTCGCGGAACCGAGTTTAATTGATTGAATCACATCGCGGCGGGGCGCAAAAGGTGCGGGATTCACCGGATAACCGAGTTTATCAAACACATAACCCGTGAGATGAGTGCCTTTCATCGCCTCTCCTACCATTTGTGGAGCGAGAAATAAGCCTTGGAAGAGAATGCGATTTTGGTCGAATGTCGCACCACCATAACTACCAATTCCCGGTGCGGTAAGGCGACATGCGGCTGCTTCTACTAAGTCGGCGCGACCGGCGACGTATCCGCCAGCGTTGACAATTGTCCCACCAGGATTTTTAATTAATGACCCCGCCATCAAATCAGCACCTACGGCGGTGGGTTCTTTGGTTTCGATAAATTCGCCGTAGCAGTTATCGACAAAACAAATAGTGTTGGGATTTTGCTGTTTGACTATGTGGATAATTTTTTCAATCTCAGCAATTGATAAACTTGGACGCCACGAATAGCCACAAGAACGTTGAATTAATACTAAACGAGTATTATCTTTTACACCTTGACTTAACACTTGCCAATCGATTGTTCCTTCAGAGGTTAGATTTAATTGTCGGTAAGTTATGCCAAAATCAAGAAGTGAACCTTGATTTTCACCCCGTAAACCAATGACTTCTTCGAGAGTATCGTAGGGTGCCCCCACTACAGAAAGCATTTCATCCCCCGGACGGAGGACACCATATAAAGCACAAGCGATCGCATGGGTTCCGGATACAAACTGCACCCGCACCACCGCCGCTTCAGCACCCATTACATCGGCAAAAACTTTATCTAAAGTTTCTCGTCCTAAATCATCATGACCATAACCACTTACACCAGCAAAATGGTGTGCCCCTACACGGCGATCGCGAAATGCATCCAGCACTCGTTTCAGATTATGCTTGACCTGAGCGTCAATTCCAGAAAAAATCTGTAATAGTGCCTGTTCTGCTTCTTGCAGCACCTCAAAGCTGTTCATCTGTTCCTCTTAAAAAAAAATACACATGCGGATCGATCGGATCTCGCGGTTCCTAACGTTCATTCATTTCCTACTCAGGTGATTACTGCATGACAATTGCTGCCTCAACTAAACCTCAAATCAACTGGGTAAACACCCTCTTTTTCCTTGCTCTGCACATCGGAGCTTTATTTGCACTGCTTCCTAGTAACTTTAGCTGGAAAGCTGTTGGCGTCGCTTTATTTCTTTACTGGGTGACTGGTGGCTTAGGTATTACTCTAGGATTTCACCGTCTTGTGACTCACCGCAGTTTTCAAACTCCCAAATGGCTAGAATATCTTCTCGTATTTTGCGGGACACTCGCCTGTCAAGGTGGACCCATCGAGTGGATCGGTACACACAGGATACACCATTTGCACTCTGACCAAAAAGCCGATCCGCATGATTCCAACGAAGGCTTTTGGTGGAGTCACATGGGTTGGCTAATTTATCACTCCCCTGCTCATGCGGAAGCTCATCGCTTTACTAAAGACCTCAACGACGACCCAGTTTATCAGTTTTTACAAAAATATTTTATTGTCATCCAATTTGCTTTGGGTGGACTGCTTTTGTGGCTTGGTGGTTGGTCGTTTGTCGTTTGGGGAGTTTTTGCTCGCATTGTCTGGGTTTACCACTGCACTTGGTTGGTAAACAGCGCTACGCACAAATTTGGCTATCGCACTCACGATAGTGGCGATCGCTCAACTAATTGCTGGTGGGTAGCTGTTTTAGTATTTGGCGAAGGTTGGCACAATAACCACCACGCTTATCAATACTCGGCTCGTCACGGGCTGGAATGGTGGGAAATCGATTTAACATGGATGACAATTCAACTGCTGCAAGCACTCGGTCTGGCTACGAATGTAAAGCTGGCACCAGGAAAGTAGCAAGTACGTCAAGAGTCAAAAGTCAATAGTCAATAAACTCTTGACTTTTGACACTTGACTAATGACTAATAATAAAAGACTTTCACCAATATTGATTCGTAAATCCCGAAAAAGCGGACAAAAGCGATTTACTGGTGCGCTATGCTCAGTTAGGTTGCTATAATCCAAAGCGCTAAGGTAATGTTACGAAATGCAATCAGTCTGTAGAGAGGCGAAAACTCGCGTCTTTAGTTCGGTAGTGTGAGGTTTGTTGTCTATCAGGTATTCATGACTACATCAACAATCAGCGGCAAACAAGAAGCTTGTGACTTAGGTAATTCCGACCTGAGGCTTAAAGATATTATCAAAACCCTGCCACGAGAATGTTTTGTGCAGGATCGCCGCAAAGCTTGGACAACAGCAATAATCAGTGTCTTGATGGTTGGCTTGGGCTACTTAAGCCTGATATTCTCTCCTTGGTTTCTCTTACCCGTAGCGTGGATTTTCACAGGAACCGCGTTGACGGGTTTTTTTGTGATCGGGCATGATTGTGGTCATCGTTCATTTGCCAAACGTCGTTGGGTAAATGATGTGGTAGGGCATTTATTTATGATGCCGTTGATTTACCCGTTCCACAGTTGGCGGATTAAGCATAATTATCATCACACTCATACCAATAAGCTAGACGAAGACAACGCTTGGCATCCCATCAGACCAGAAGTATTTGAAGGTTGGGATAAAACCCGACAGTCTGCTTTTGAGGTATTCATCACTAAACGCCTGTGGTGGGTAGGTTCAGTTGGACATTGGGCGGTTGTACACTTTGATTGGCGAAAGTTCCAAACTAAAGAGCAATCAAGTGTTAAACTTTCTGTGGCTGTAGTGTTGCTTTTTGCTGCGATCGCTTTCCCAACTCTCATCGCTACAACTGGTATTTGGGGTTTTGTCAAATTTTGGCTGATACCCTGGCTGGTCTACCATTTCTGGATGAGTACCTTTACTATTGTTCACCATACCGCTTCAGATGTTCCTTTCGTGGAAGCTTCTAAGTGGAATGCTGGAATAGCACAGCTATTTGGCTCAATTCACTGCGATTACCCACGCTGGGTAGAATTCCTTTGCCACGATATTAATGTTCACGTCCCCCATCACATTTCTACTGCTATTCCCTCTTATAATTTGCGGATGGCGTATCGCAGTATCCAAGAAAATTGGGGCACGTATCTACATGATGAATGTCGGTTTTCTTGGTCTTTAATGAAGCAAATTACAGACCAATGTCAACTGTATAGAACCGATAGTGGCTATCAGTCTTTTAACGACTATTACGCAGGACGATAAAAAAGCTTGAAGTGTCAAGTATAAAGTGTGAAATAAGTTTAGATTTTCATGCTTTATCCTTCATGCTTTCAAATAGATTCTGGCAATCATTCATACACGCAAAGTGTTAGAGACATTGCCAGATAGATTCATCCTGCAAACAAACAAAAACTGAAACATACCTCAAACAATGCGTTCCGGAGGTTAAATTTCATGCGTTCAAAAAATGTCCGATTCATTGACTACAACAAAATCAAGTGCAATTAGATACAGTTAAATTAGATAATCCTCAGAACTCGAATGAGGATACAACCAACCTGCCCTTCACCCTTGGTGATTTGAAAGCTGCAATACCCGCTGAATGTTTTCAGCCTAATGTGGGCAAATCACTTTATTATTTTTTTCAAGACATCTTGATTATTGGTCTGCTTTATGCAGTCGCTCATTACCTGGACTCTTGGTATTTCTTTCCGATTTTCTGGGTAATGCAAGGAACGATGTTTTGGGCTTTATTTGTAGTTGGACATGACTGCGGACACCAATCTTTTTCTAAAAAGAAATGGTTGAATGATTTGATTGGTCATCTTTCGCACACACCGATACTCGTTCCTTATCATGGTTGGCGAATTAGCCATAGAACTCACCACTTAAATACTGCCAGTCTGGAAAATGATGAAAGCTGGTATCCTGTGAGTGAGTCAGAGTACAAAGCGATGCCTTGGGATGAAAAAATAGGTCGATATTATGTGTTTTTATTGGCTTATCCGGTGTATTTATTTATGCGGAGTCCTAATAAAGAGGGTTCCCACTTTCACCCCAACAGCCCGCTTTTTAAACCTTCAGAAAAATGGGATGTCATCACCAGCAGTATCTGGTTAATTTGCATGGTGAGTTTACTAGCTTTAGGAACTTACCAATGGGGTTGGATGTGGTTGTTGAAATACTATGCTGTACCCTATCTTGTGTTTATCATGTGGCTCGACTTGGTGACATTTTTGCACCACACCGAAGCAGATATTCCCTGGTATCGTGGCGAAAATTGGACTTTTTTGAAAGGTGCTATTTCTACCATTGACCGCGATTATGGTTTTATTAACCATATCCATCATGATATCGGTACTCATGTAGCTCACCACATTTTCTTGAATATGCCTCACTACAATTTGAAAAAGGCTACTGAGGCTATTAAACCAATTTTGGGTGACTACTATCGCAAATCTGAAGAGCCAATTTGGAAATCAGTTTGGCGTTCATCTCTTAGTTGTCATTTTGTCCCGGATACTGGAGATAAGGTTTACTATACTTCTAACAATAAGTAAATTACCCCTCAGACTAAAAATCTGGGGCTATACAGCAGAATTCAGAATTCAGGAGCCAGAATTCAGAAGGAAAACAGGCTTTATACTTGGCTTTGAGACTAAGGTTGTCTACTTCATCAACTTAAAATCCGTTGTATAAACGTTCGCGTAGCGTCCCGCAGGGAAGTTTGCCTACGCGGACTTTTTTTATCAGGAATTTTGCAAAAATTATATGATTTTGAATTTTATGAATAAGGTTAAGATGACTGTATTGTGAACTATATGTGAAAAATTGTATGACTCTCACTATTGAAGATGTAGAAAGACTACAACAAAAGCTACAAGAGGATGAACAGGACTACCAAATAGAACTGCAAGAAGGAAATCTTCTAGTTATGGGACCATCAGACATCGAATCTAGTGAAATCGGCGCTCAGTTAATATTTTTACTAAAACTATGGGTTAATCCTCGTAAAATTGGGCGGATATTTGACTCAAGTGGTGGGTTTATTATGCCAAATACTGATTTACGCGCTCCCGATGTGTCTTTTGTGGCGGCGGAAAGACTAAAACGCACTGTTAGAGATTTTGGTCAGTTAGTACCTGATTTGGTTGTAGAGATAAAATCGAAAACAGATAGAATTTCTAAATTAGAAGATAAAGTCAAGTTATTTTTGGAATTAGGCGCGAGGATAGGAATATTAATTAATCCAGATGAGTTAACTGTAAGTGTTTATCGTCCTAATGGTGATATTGAAGTTTTGACGGGGAATGATAAGTTAACTATTGCTGAGTTATTTCCTGGCTGGGAAGTTGCGATTTCTGAATTATGGCCACCTGTGTTTGAGTGATTTTAGATGTTGCTATTGGCTAAAATAACCTTGGTAAAGTAGGGTGCGTTATATTTTGTTAACGCACCTTAGTTTTAACTTTTATTATCTAGATTTACATCTAACGTATATGAAATTAATTATCAATCAATCTTCACTCTCGAAAGTTAAGCCAGAATATCAAAAACTGCTTAACGACTTGCGAGAAAAAGTAGAAAATCGCTTTGGGGTTGACTTGTGTGCTTATTATCTTTTGGGTAGTGTTGGACGTGGAGAAGACCGTCCAGGAATTTCAGACATGGATACAGTAGTTATTCTGCGACGTGGTATCACTGATGACGATGAAGCATGGGAAAAAGAAATCAAAGACGAATTTGAGCCACAATATCCTAAACTTGAGCGTCTTGACATCAGTTCTATGGAAGAAAAAGAATTTGATGACCCAAAAGCAGAACGATTGAGATTTATTTTCAAAACGGATAGTGTGTTGATTTGCGGTCAAGATATTACAGCCAAATTTTCATCATATCCGCCGGGGTTGGAATTAGCAAAACTTTTGAATAGTAATTACTACAAAGCATTAGAGGAGATACAGAAAGATATTATAGAACCAGATGAAGATGACCGAAATAATCCTAAATATGTAATGGAATACGTGCGGTGGTTATCAAAAAAAGTGTTGCGTTTGTGTTTGGGTATTGTCATGGTAGATGAGCCATTCTACACTAGAAATATGCAGGAAATGACGCAAAAGTTTTCTGAATATTATCCGTTTTACCAACCGCAAGCAGAAACAGCTTTACGTCAATATGTGGAACCAACTAATAATGTAGCCGAAGCACTTGATTTTATTAACGAAATGAGGGCAACTATATATAAGCTGGCGGATGAAAAGTTAGGATAAAACTGATATTAAACAAGCTTTTTCTCAAAGAAAAGACTCAACCCTTCTGGTTTATAGTCTCCAAATGCAGGAATTCTGTAAAAGCCAAGCTTTTCATACAATCCAATAGCTTCTAGTTGATAGATACCTGTTTCTATACGCAGTGTGTAAATATTCGCTTGCTTTGCGGATAGTTCTATCTGATTAAGGATTTTCTTACCAATTCCTTTACCGCGAAAGGCTGGTTTAATATACATCCGTTTTACTTCAGCATAAAGGGGTGCAAATAACTTTAAAGCGCCACAGCCAACTGGCTCATCGTCTAGTTTAGCAAGAAAAACGGTAACAGATTTATTAAGCAAAGCCGGAATATCAAGACCGTGCCTACTCTCAGGAGGATAAAGAGCCGCCAAATGATTGTCAAGTTCCGCAATCAATTCTTGAATAGCAGAAGAAGTCGGATTTTCTGGATAAATTAGCAATTTTGGACTCATAACTAAATAATTCCGCAAAGATACGAAACCCAACCTACAATTATTCTTAACTCCTCGTACAGACGTTCGGTGTGGAACGTCTCTACCTAATTCCTAACTTTTAAAACCGTCCATTTCCCTGCACAATATGTTTAACCGTCGTCAAAGTTTCTAAACTAATCAAACCGCGTCGATGACCTTTTTGATTAGACATTCCTAAAAATACTGAGTCTCCCCGCGAGGGGTTGCGAGAAAAGCGGGGGGAAGCGTTGATGTAGGTAGAAGCGCTGTTGACTCCTAAGGCAAATTGCCGACTTTCCTGATAAGATTCGGTGACAATGCAATCGGCATGACCGCTGCTGTATTGATTAATCCAGGCGATCGCTACTTCTAAACTATCCACCAGTTTAAATGCCACTGTCTTAGTTAAATAAGCACTTCCCCACTCAGTATCTTTAACTAGCTGCAATTGCGGAAAGGCTTCTATTAATTCGGCATCTGCTTTAATTTCAAAGCCTTTTTCTTTCAAGCTGTTCCACAAAACCGCTAAAGATGACGGTAAAGCTTGGCGATGAATTAATACCTTTTCTATGGCGTTTACTGGGTCTGGTTCGCTTTGATAGCTGTCTAAAATCACTCCACGCACCATTTCCAAACTGCCATTCAGCGACCAGTAAAGGTAACAGTTGCCCATTCCTGATTTTAACACAGGAACGGTTGACTGTCGCACTACTTGTTGTACTAAGCTAGAACGTCCGTAGGGAATGACTAAATTTAGGTATTGGTCTAGGGTGACTAAATCCCGAATTGAAGCCCCATGTTCGGCGCTGACTAATTCTAAACAGCCTGATGGTAAATTAACTTCGGCGATCGCACTTTGCAAGGCATTAGCGATCGCCGCGTTAGAATGACTAGCTTCAGCACCACCTTTGAGAATGATACTGTTGCCGGTTTTGATGCATAAACCCGCTGCGATCGCTCCTAAATCGGGAAATGCCTCATAAATAAATGCAATCACTCCCAAAGGCATTAACTGCGAGTAAGTTTGCGAGTCTTCTAGCTGATAGTCGGCGTTTCTCACCCGTCGCAGCGGATCTGGTAATTCCCCCAACCTTTGCAAAATCTCCACTGTGGTTTCTAAGCGTTGTGGAGTTAGCTTTAGCCAGTCCAAAATCAAGTCTGGCACCGCCATTTCCCGACTTGCTTCTAGATCCAACGTATTTGCCTCTAGAATGTCATCAAACGAGCGGTTGAGTGCCTCTGCCATCGCCAACACAGCACGACTGCGATCGGCTCCTCTGGTGATGCCTAATTTGAGGGAAGCTAGATAAGCGCGAAAAGCGCTTTTCATGGGTTCGGGGCGATCGTCAAAAACTTCAACTGTCATTGAGTTAACGTCTGTAGGTTAGCCAGACCATCAGTGCGGGTAAGATAGCCAAAAGCACCGCGACCATTGCCCAAACAATAATGCTGGAACCATTTGCTAATCGCAGTGCTAATGGCAGCCATATAATCACTAGCACGAAAATGATACTCAGCGCTATGGGCAGATAACTTTCTCCAAACCGAGGATGCACAACATGCCAACTAGAACCTGTCCAGCGCCAAGCTCGCTTGTAGGGATAGGTGGTGGAAAGTTGCTCTAGCACAATACCATTATCTTGCACTACAAAGATTTGCTGACAGCGATCGCAACCAAAGGCATCTGTCAGCGTAATCGGAATTAAGCGTCCCCGACGACGACAGGGACACGGATATTCATTGTTAAAATCTATTTTTTCGGCTTTTTGGGATTGCACAACCGACTTAATAACTTGAGCGTGTTTATCAAAATATACGAGAATAACTTTCTTTATGGCAAATGCCATAGGGGGTAGCTATTTTCGTAACAACTTTTTATATCAATAGCGTAGGTAGAGAAAACTTGCCACAATTTATCTTAATTGATTTGCCTATTTACACAAGTCGGACATCTGACCGGAGGATATCTGGCAGTAAATTTTAAGAAATTCTTTCATTTGTGGCTTTCAAAGTAATGCACGTTGCCTTTTTGGGACATTTATTGTATGGGGATATCTGGTCTTGTAATGCGATCGCCAAAACTTTGTTCAAGCAACTCAATTGTGGTAGGTGTGAGCAATGTGCTGTGAATAATCCCTATTGCTTTACCGGGATTTTCTCTTTTATCAGTCAGTTGGTGTTAATGATTGCCCTCAGATATCTTTTACCTAATTTTATTCTCAAAAGGCGATTTGCACTTTCTAAGAATTTAATTTAACTTTCGTTACCTTTAATTAAGTCTAGTACACCCTATACAAAACATGTTATCTATAATATGACTCTTGGGCAAGAGCTATCCGCTAAACAGTCAAACCCAGATACGCAGGCTAAAGTTATCTCCGTCAGTGCAGATATGGATAACGTCGCAGACATCAAAAAAATCGCCATAAGACCTGACACAAGCGAGCAGCGCTATTCGGTATAAATAGTCCAGATAAGACAATATTAAGAATAAGAGACTGGGGAATAATCTTCAACGCATCCCCAATCTCCTATTACCATACCAATCATTAATCACACTAAACACGAACCATAAACCCCATTTAGGGGTAAGCAGGAGCAAAAGCCCTAAATTTTAACCGCTTCTTCAGTTTTGCTCATTGCAGCCAGTTTTTCGGCTTCTTCTTCGCTTTCAAGGATACCGAATTCAATCAACAATGCTTCCAACTCATCCATCTCAATCGGTGTAGGAATGGTCAGATTAGTATTGTCTACGATTTTCTTGGCTAGTACGCGGTATTCGTTACCTTGATTGCTGTCAGGTGCGTACTCGTTTACCGTCATCCGACGCAATTCTGCGTGTTGAACGATGTTGTCGCGAGGTACGTAGTGAATCATTTGGGTGTTCAACCGTTTTGCCAAGGTTTCGATTAGTTCGATTTCCCGGTCAACGTTACGGCTGTTACAAATTAGACCACCCAAACGTACTCCACCAGAGTGAGCGTACTTGAGGACACCACGAGCGATGTTGTTAGCAGCGTACATCGCCATCATTTCACCAGAGGTAACGATGTAGATTTCTTGTGCTTTGCCTTCACGGATAGGCATAGCGAAACCACCGCACACAACGTCGCCTAATACGTCGTAGGATACGAAATCTACGTCTTGGTAAGCACCGTTTTCTTCCAAGAAGTTGATGGCAGTGATGATACCACGACCGGCGCAACCTACACCAGGTTCTGGACCACCAGATTCAACGCAACTTACACCACGGAAACCGGTGAGCATTACTTCATGGAGTTCTATATCTTCTACAGCACCGCGTTCAGCAGCCAACTGCAACACGCTGGTTTGAGCTTTGCTGTGCAACATCAAACGGGTAGAATCAGCTTTGGGGTCGCATCCCACAATTAAAATGCGTTGTCCCATTTCTGCCATTGCAGCAAGGGTATTTTGGGAAGTGGTAGATTTACCAATACCACCTTTACCGTAAAAAGCTATCTGTCTAATTTTTTCGTCAGTCATGATGAGTTTTTTCCTAGAATTGGTTGATTTGGTCGAACTGCAATCTTTGAGGCTTCAAAGCGATTAGTTACAGCAAAACTTTAACAAAAGCATTGCTATCCATCCATCAACAAAACCTCAATTGGTTAATAGTCCAAATGTTTAGAGTGGTATTATTAATTCAGATAAATTACGGAAAATATTTCCTTAACTTTTTCCATAACCAAGCGAATTACATTCCACTCTAAATGTTTGCTACCACGTCCCCAACGCAGGCTGCAAGTTGATACGATAGACGTACTAAGTCGCGCAAAATACAGCGTGCAACACTCGTTACAAAACGCGATCGCATCAGTACTTTATCGGCGTTGATTGTACAAAAGCTTTGTTGGACAAGGCTTTTAGCTTAAGAATGCCAACAAGTGCATTCCACATATTGTCTAGAAGCCTGACTCGTACTCAATCTATATAACGCTTGATTCTCGACTTCACCTTCAGCCGGAATCAAAGCGCCTTCATCTCTCCATTACAAAGAGTTGTCATGTATTTAACTGTATTTGCCAATACAAAAGGATTAATCTAAATTGCTTTCATTTGGGTTAAGTTGAGTCACACACTGCGTTTGACTGTATCGCAGCCTGCAAATTCTTACTCAAATAACCTTAATTTCATTAACCCTTGTAGAGACGTTCGGTGTGGAACGTCTCTACAATATGTGTGATTTCCCAAACATGATGTAATAAACAAACGGAGTGGAAAACAATTATGCGTTGCCCGAAGTACGAGTGTAGGGACAATTCATGAATTGTCCCTACGAATTTACCAAACATGATATAATATGTCATTCCAATTTTGTCTTGAAAACTTCAGACACATTCTGCAACAATATCTCGCGCACCGAATCCAAATTATTTGGTTTTGATGACTCAGTTAAAGTTCTTGTTTTCAACTGATTTGAATCAGAATTTTCGCTCTTTAAAGCTTCGGCTAATTGCTGATAAAGTTCCGGGTTTGTCGCCAAATAAAAAGCTAGTTCTTGTCCCACCTCTTTTAATCGCTGTGGTAATTCACTTTCTGTTGTTTGCAACAGTTCAGCAAGACTTGCTTGCAGTTTCTTGTTATCTTCAACCACTTGCATAAAATTAGTTTCTTCTTGACTGTCAAATACTTGCTCCTCAAACAGATGAGCGAAAGTATCGAGTTTTCCGCTGTCTATAGCCGGATGTTGTTCTAAAGCTTGTGCTGGTGCAATTATTGAGCGAGTAGCATTATCAGGTAATGGTGCTGCAAGGACTTTCTCTGCATTGACAATTCCTGCACCAAATTTATTCGGTTTCCATGTAGGAAATTCCTCACAACTATCACGCAAAATTTGATTAAAGATAAAAGGAATCTTTTCAGCTCCATAGCGTTGGATGAGTTGATCTCGTCCATGATATGACAACCATAAAGCCGCTATACCCGCGACTTGGGGAGTACATAAAGAAGTGCCGGTACCTGGTTCAACATCATATTCAATTTCACCGTTTTTCTTTTTAGTTTTTGCACACCAAACTTTATCACAAGGCGCCGTGACATCAACTTGCTGTCCCCTTGCTGAACCCTTCCATATTTCACGTTGTGCATCACAACCAGTAACAGCAATTACTTCCTCATAAGCAGCGGGCCAAACTACGTAAGGAACAAAGTTACCAGCAGCTGCTACTATAATTAAGCCTCGTTTTTGAGCATAAGTTATCGCACTTCGCAGCCGTTTGTTAAACAAACCACTACCCAAGCTAATTGAGAGGACATGAGCGCCATTATCTGCTGCATATTCGATCGCTTTAGCTAGATTAAGTACACTCAGTAGTATAACTGAGTAACAGACTCGCAACGGTATTATTTTTGCGCCCGGAGCTACTCCCGTCATTCCTTTTCCGCTTGGGTAATTGCGTTGTGCTCCTCTTGGACTACTCATCAAACTAGATGTGTATGTGCCGTGACTTGGAGCGGGTAACAATACCCCTGAAGGTGCTTCGAGTTCGTCTTTAGCGTCTTGATCGTTCTTGAGAAAATCGTAGCCTTTTTTTATAAGTATATTAGTAATAATTTCCGGATGTTCGGTATAACCTGTATCCGGTAGCCCGATAATAATTCCGTGCCCTGGTGGTCGATTCGGGTCAGGGAAAAAGCGTGACCATGCCTCAAATACGCGCATCTGTTTGAGACTCCACTCGACATCAGTGTTAAGATTATCTATTGAGCGTTCCATGACAACTTCAGGCTCAAGATTGAAGTCTTGGCGATCGCTTAAAGGAACTGCAAACAGTGGCTGTGCATCCACAACTCCTGGTTGAGAACGCAGATTATAAGACTTATCCCAAGCATCTTTGACTGACAAAACTTCTTTGTTAAGAGTGACTTCAAACTCAGTCGAATTATCACCAATTTGCTTTACATTCCAATCTAAACCAAATGCTTCGGTGACGATTTCCTGGACTCTCTGCTTTTGTCCCGGCATTGCCATCTCTATAAAAAATCCTTCAAACTTAGGACTTAAGTTATTTGGATTGTGAAGGCGATCGCTAATATCCATAAAATTCACCTCTAGTAAAATAGCAGATACAAGACTTACGTAACTGTTGCAGCACCCACGAGTTGAAAAAAGACTGGAGAAGTCAGTAGTTCATCTAAGCGTGAGATAACCGCCTATTACATGCTAAAAACATCTGCATTCTAACCGTTTTTAGGTTCTGATTTGACAAATTACTACGTATATTTACATTTTGCAAAGTATGTGCATTTAGAAAAAATTAACTTTTACACTGCATAATCTTGCATAATTTATATTGCTAAAAAAATGTTATAAATCGCTCATCCGTTAACTTAACAATCGGCATTCTACTGAATGCGCTGATAATATTTTTGAGAATGCAAATACAACCCATCAACTGCTAGAAATATTAATTATTTTTAAAGGTTAATAATTAAATCAAAGTTTGTTGTTAATATTTATGAGTAACATTTTCCTTTATTAGGGTAATAAAAGATGAAAATTAGCGCACGCAATGCTATCAAAGCTACTGTGAAAAAAATTGAACCAGGCTCTATTAACACTGAAGTAGTATTAGAAATAGCACCTGGAGTAGAAATAACAGCAATAATTACAAAACATTCAGCAGAGACCCTAGGACTTGCAGAAGGCAAAGAAGCTTATGCAGTAATTAAATCAACCGATGTAATGGTAGCTGTAGAATAGATATTTAGCGACTAGATCAACAAACGATTTAGAAACCCGACTTCTTAAATAAGTCGGGTTTCTGGGCATGGTTGTCACTTTGAGAAAATACAAAATTAAATTTTGCTGCCAATATTTCAATTCTTAATTATTAGAAACTCAAAGAAATTAACTCAGCTTCAGTCCTTAGCGATCGCAATATCGCTGGACTTAATCAGCGCATATGCTTCTGTTCCCTCATATAGTTCTAAATCATCTGCTGATGCTGTGGTAATAACCGATGTTAACTCAACGTCGTGAATTACCTTTATCGTCACTTGACTGTTAACTTCTCCGCGAATAACTTCTTTTACCACACCTTTAAGAATATTGCGAGAGCTAACTTTTAAAGGTTTCTTTTGAGTACTAATTTCTCTTTTGGGAGTATCAGCATCTTTCTTCTTTGTTTGCTTGGTTGGTAGTGGTGCTGACGGTGGAGAGGAAAGCGCATTTAAACCCCGCACTAGTTCTCGCAAAATCTCCGTTTTAGTGCGCTGAGACTGCTGACAGAACTCTTCGAGAATTTTCCGTTCCTCGTCAGATGTTTGAAAAGTGATCCATCCTTGTTCTTTTCTTGGCATAGTTTTACCAAATTTATTGGTAATTTATCAGTTGTGCTGGTAAGATACTACCAAGCGTTAATTTTACGCAAAAAGTTTCTTTAATTACAATTTGACCATAAAAAGCAGACGATTTCTGGCTTTGATTAGCATAATGCTGGCAATTAACTTGCCGCTGCTAACTCCATCTTCTGTACTAGCACAATTTAACAGCACCTTGCTGGTATCAGTCACAGCGAGTTTAAAAGACGTGATGGAAGAAATTAAGCTGCTTTACCAACAAGCTAAACCCCATGTCAACATTAACTATAATTTTGGGGCTTGGGCGTGCTTTGTTGCAACAGATTCAGCAGGGGGTGCCAGCGGATGTCTTCATCTGGGAAGCGTCGAAGCAGGTGGATACTTCCAAGCAAGCAGGAAAGCTAGTTCTGTGGTACTCGCAGCATTTTAGCAAAAAACGGTCTAGTCTTGATAGTGCCAAAGAAAGTTGGCGGTATAACGATTTGATTTGATTGCTAGCTTCTGTCTGCTTCCCAGAATAATAATAAACCACCGATAAAAACCACAAGGAAAGCGACTGGAAATATATTTCCATTTACTATTGCTGAACTAAATACGGCTGCTATTAAACTGATGCCAAACACGATAATTACCAAACCTAAAGATTTTCTTACCATAGATTTCAAACACCCTTGAAATATTTATGCAAGTTTTAGCTTTTCAGAAGCTAGCGATATATAGCGGTTCTGGTGTTGGATGCAATACACAACGATACGCACTCTTGGACAATTCATCAATTGTCCCTACGATCCGAATATATTTGACGCAAGTGAGAACCGCTATAATTAAACCTTCATATTCAGCGTAAACATTATCAAATTGAAATGCTAACATCTAAGCAACCGTCTTAGAGACGTTTTGTCGGAACGTCTTGACAATATGTGTGATTTGCAGGACATGAGATAATTTTAAAAATACCTGAAATCAGATATAGAACTTTGTATAATTAATGTCTTTATGACAAAAAGTCTTCTATAAATTACCAGAGTTTTTAGCTTTCACTATCAGGCAAAAGATTTCTGGCATAAATCTCGATAATTATTATTTAAAACCACAGATGCACACAGATAATTCACTCTGTTTTTACCTGTCTTTCTAGAAACCACGCTAACGCCGCTAATCCTAATAATAATGGTGTCAACCAATCACCCCAACGTACATAAAAAGTTTGCGTTTGTCGGCGATAAATTGTTTCGACGTGAGTTTCGTAGGTATTGTGTCCAGATATCCACAAAGTTCTGCCGTGAGGATTAATAAAAGCTGAATATCCCGTATTCGTCGCTCGCACTCCCCATCTATCAGTTTCAATTGCCCGCATGATATCTTGGGCATGGTGTTGAGCGGGCATGGCAGCGCTGTAATGGGCATCGTTAGAAGGGCTAAGTATAAATTGTCCACCTGCGGCAGCTTGACGGCGGAATTGTTCGGAAAAAGCAGATTCGTAACAGATTCCGACAATAGCACGACCAAAAGGTGTGTTAAATACTTGATTTGGTGAGCCGGGAACTTGGTGTTCGTCTAAAGGTGACAAACGCTGAATAATACCGCCTAAAATTTCCTCAAAGGGAACATACTCGCCAATAGGAACTAACTTTGCTTTGTCGTAACGGCTGAAAATTTCTCCGTTACCAGTAAAGGTAAATAAGCTATTTGTATAACTGCGTCCCCGTTCTCCAAAAGCACCAATCCAAGCAACTATGCCTTTTTCTCGTATTGCTGAAAGAAGGGAAGTTTCCTTTAAGTCACGCTGGAAAAAAGGTAAGGCTCCTTCTGGGGTTAAAACTGCATTTATACCTTGATTTGCTAATGTTAAATATCCAGTGGTGTAACCTTCAATAGCGCGACGAAAACCTTCAGGATAAAGTTTGATTTCGTTGGGGACATTGCCTTGAATAATTCCCACTTTTAAAGCGGTTTCTGGTGGTTGCGCGAGGGGACGGCTGTATAAACTAAAGCCGATGAGATGGATAATAAGGCAAAAGGCAAAAGGCAAAAGGTAAAAGTAAAAATTCTTTCTTCTACCTTCTACCTTTTTACTTTTTCCTTGTATCCAAGCTTCTGCAAGCAAGCCATTCACGGCGACAATTGAGAAAGTCACCGCACTTGAACCTGAAAGTTGACCTAAATGTAAAATTACGAGATTATGCGGGCTTTGAGTGTAAGAAAGAGAACTCCAATATAAAGCGCCATTACTCCAAAGTGATTCTAAGCCGCACCAAAGGGCTGTACCAATGAGAACGCGAGTAAATTTATTTTGGCTGGAAATCGTTCTCATAGCGATCGCCCAAATAGCGACTAATGCGGCGCCCCACAAAGTAATGAATGTCCAACAAAATAAGGCTATTCCCAAACTCGCCAACCAAGGAACGCCCATCCAAGTCATCGGATGAATTCCAGTAATCCAGGATAGGGCAAGACCGTGATAACCTATACCCCAAGCGAGGGCGAGGAGGAGGGGGGGAGGGGAAGATGAGGTTTTTGGCTGTGCAGAATTGACAATTAATACCCACAGGGGGGCAAGGGCAATCCAAGCTAAGAACCATACGTTAAATGGGGCAACGGTAAGCCCCATCAAAATACCGCTAATTAAAGCAGCCATGAGTTTTGAGTTATGAGTTTTGAATTGGAAATTTTTTAAACTCATAACTCTTAACTCCTAACTCCTAACTCCTAACTCCGCTCTTCCTAACTCCTAACTATTCCACCTCTGCTACATCAACAGTATCGGGTGCAACATCACCACTATCGGGGGGAACGATCGCTACTCCGGTAATTGCGTCCTCTTCGTCTAAACGCTGCACTCGCACTCCAGTGGCAGATCGCGATTGGACAGAAATGGCATTTGTCGCTTGTCGGATAATAATACCGCGATTAGTAACCATCATGATTTCATCGTCGCTGTTGACGATGTGCAAAGCCGCCAATTTGTCTTTGGTTTTCCGGTTTTTGAACTTGGTTGCCATTAAACCTTGACCGGCACGATTTTGCAAGCGGAATTGAGCAACTGGGACGCGCTTGCCATATCCCCCCATTGTAATGACCAACACCCAAGGACCAATACTGCCGTTAGCGGGAATTTCTTGTGATTCTTCTTCAGCGATGATTTCTTCTGTTTCGATATCCTCGTTCAGGTCAACTTCTGTCTCTGTAACCGTATCCAAGGTGTCAAGAATTGCGGCTGGTAAAATTGCCATACCCACCAGTTCATCGCCTTTCTTTAGCTTCATGGCTTTGACTCCACGAGTTGCCCTACCTAGAGGACGCAATTGCTCTTGGCTACAGCGAAAGTGAATTGCCATACCGAGACGAGAACCAATGATGATGCTGTCTTCTACTCTAGCGCGTCCTACCCAGCGGAGTTGGTCGCCTTCTTCGAGAGATATGGCTATTAAGCCGTTGGCACGAATGTTGCTAAATGCTTCCAATGCGGTTTTCTTGATGTTGCCGCCTTTGGTGAGCATTACCAGGTATTCGTCGCTGCTAAACTCGGAAACGGGGACGATAGAAGTGATTTTTTCCTCTTTGGGAATCGGCAGCATTTGCACGATTGGTGTACCGCGACTTGTACGGGAACTGACGGGAATTTGATATGCTTTGACGCAGTAAACAACTCCGCGATCGCTAAAAAATAAAACACTGTCGTGATCGCAGCAACTCAAGAAATGCTCAACGGTGTCATCATCTTTCACTTTGGCGGCAGCTTTACCTCTGGTTGCACGATTTTGCGCTTCAAAGGTATTCACTGGCATTCGTTTGATGTAACCTTGTTTAGTAATCAAAATAATCGCTTTTTCATTGGCGATCAAATCAAGGTCATCTAATTCGCCTTCACCTAATGAAATTACCGTGCGGCGCGGTGTGGCATGAGTTGCTTTTATTTGGGTGATTTCGGTTTCAATGATTTCTAAAATCCGTTCCCGCCGTGCCAATATATCTTGCAAGTCGGCAATTTGATTTTGTAAATCTTCGTGTTCCAGGCGAATTTTATCTGCTTCTAGTGCTGTTAAACGTCGCAGTTGCATTTGCAAAATTGCGTCCGCTTGCACTTCTGAAAGTCCGTAAGTTGTGATTAACTCACCTTTTGCTGTGGGCGCATCCGGTGCATGACGAATTAAGTTAATAATTGCGTCTAAATGTGATAGGGCAATTAATAACCCTTGTAACAGATGATCGCGTTCTTCAGCTTTCCGCAGTTCGTACTGTGTGCGTCTGGTAATCGCTTCGATGCGAAAATCTAAAAAGACGCTTAAGAACTGTTTGAGGGTCAGAACTTGGGGTTCGGAATTTACCAACGCCAACATATTCGCGCCAAAGTTGGCTTGCAAAGGCGTTTGTTTGTAGAGATTGTTTAAGACGACGCGGGGATAAGCATCGCGTTTGAGTTCAATGACGATTCGCATTCCATCGCGATCGCTTTCATCCCGAATATCTGCAATTCCCTCTAAGCGCTTTTCGTTCACCATTTCGGCGATTCTTTCAATTAACGCCGCTTTGTTGGTTTGGTAGGGCAGTTCGGTGATGATAATCGCTTCTCTATCCGGGCGTCCGCGCTGTTCTACGGTTTCAATTGTAGCTACGCCCCGCATGGTTATCGAACCGCGTCCGGTGGTGTAAGCTTCTTTAATTGCTGCTGTTCCCAGAATCTGCGCTCCCGTAGGAAAGTCGGGACCGTGGATATATTGCATTAACTGGATATCAGTGATTTCCGGGTTGTGGATTAAAGCTACAAAACCATCAATCAATTCGCCCAAGTTGTGGGGAGGGATGTTAGTTGCCATCCCTACGGCAATCCCAGAGGAACCGTTGAGTAGTAATTGGGGAATACGTGACGGTAGGACTGTCGGTTCTTGTTGGGAACCGTCGAAGTTATCGATAAAGTCTACGGTTTCCGATTCGATGTCTTGGAGTAGGGCAGCGCTGGTTAAAGCTTGCAAGCGACATTCAGTGTAACGCATTGCCGCTGGTGGGTCGTTGTCTACTGAACCGAAGTTACCATGCCCGTTGACCAGAGGCGATCGCATCGAAAAATCTTGCGCCATCCGCACCAAAGCATCATACACTGCCGTGTCGCCGTGGGGGTGATATTTACCCAACACTTCCCCGACTACACGGGCGCATTTTTTAAAAGGACGGTCTGCGGTTAACCCCAACTCATGCATGGCATAGAGGATGCGGCGATGCACAGGTTTCAGACCATCCCTGGCATCTGGCAATGCCCTACCTACAATTACGCTCATCGCGTATTCCAGATAAGACCGGGACATTTCGTTCCGCAGATCGGTGGGGATTATCCTATCCTGGGAATAAGTCATATAACCTTAAAAAACTCCAAAAGTGGCAGATTTTCGCTTTGTTAATTCAGTAAACGCCGAATTATTCTAAATTTGTCTTGAATAATGGCAATTATTTGTTAAAATTCTAGCACATTTTGCCTTCGTTTGCCGGGATTAGGGACTCTTTACTGGGGAGACAAGGAGACAAGGGGACAGGGAGACAAGGGGACAAGGGGGCAGGGGGCAGGGGGCAGGGGGCAGGGGGCAGGGGGCAGGGGGAGTTTGCCTCTTCGTCTCCCTTGTCTCCCTTGTCCCCCCCTCCCCTCTCCCCCTAATCTTCTTGACGGGATTCGGAGGATTTGAGTTGAGATGCAATCAAGGGAACTTTAGGGGCAAGAAAAAATCCCATCAAACTGGCAAAGAGAATCGGTGTCATGGGACTGAAGTTAGTTAATTTTGACAGCAGCAAAGTTGTACTTACAGGTGTGCGCGTCACTGCTGCATTGATAGCAGCCATTGTACAAATCATTGCCAGCGCCGGATTAATTCCTGGAATTAAAATTGCGATCGCTTTGCCGATACAAGCACCAGTAAAGAATAAAGGTATGATAAATCCACCACGCCACCCACCTGTAACGGTAAGGCTAATCGCAGCCATTTTACCCAAAGCAAGAGTTAAGAGGAAAACAGCATCAAAGTTAGTATTAACGACAGATTCTAACTCTTCATGCCCAAAATAACGAGTTAGCGGCAATATTGCGGCTAAACAGCCTAATGCGAATCCTGCTAGTGTTGTGCGTAAATAAATTGGTCCGGGAATCTGGGTGTATAGGCGATCGCAAAAGCGAAAAATGCCGATGAAAATCCATCCTGCTACTGCCCCAATCATCCCAAACAAAATAGCGAAAGCAAAATCATCAATGTTTTCTAGCTGGTAGTTGGGGAAATGCCAAGTTGGGGCAATTCCCAAGTGTGTAATTGCCGCAAACACCACATAACTAGCACAACTCGAAACAATCGCTGGCATCAGCGCTTCGTAGTACTCGACAATATGCTGATGGTGTAAAATCTCTAAGGCGAACATCGCACCACCAAGAGGTGCGCCAAATAAGGCAGTAAAACCCGCAGCCATTGCTGCTAAACTCATAGTTCTGAGGTCTTCACCTTGAAGTTGCCAGCGATCGGCAATCCAAGTACCAAAAGAACCTGTAACCTGTACCAGTGGTGCTTCAGGTCCTGCACTGCCGCCTGCCGCTATACTCACTAAAGAAGCCAGAATCATTGAAGGATTTTTGCGAGCATCCAGCCGTCCGCCGCGAAAATGGATATTATCGACAATTACGGCGATTTCACCAGGATTTCCGAGAAAATGAATCACCAGCCCGATAACTAAACCAGCAGAAGGCATTATTATCAACAAACTCAGACCGTTAAATCGTTGCAGTTGGTGAGTAATTAGTTCTAGAACATTCCAGTAGAAAGCAGCAAATAAACCACAAACAGTCCCCACAACTGCCCAACGTAAAACCCACCGCGAAATCATCAGCGGATTACGTCTTAGCAGTCCAAAAAGCTGAGAAAGTGTCCAACGTTGAATTTGATCGGAATTGTTACGCTTTGGTAGCACTGCTGATTTCCTATCTAATCGATAAAATGTAATATAAGATACCGAATTGTTCTGCTTTTTATGTTTTATACCATTTCCTTTGGTGTATTATCTTCCAGCTAAAGGAGGGTTGACTGAATAATTATTAATTCATAATTCATAATTAAAAAATGGGTACAAGCCCCACTAAATTTTTGATGAGCGTGGTCTTCACTATAAGTGGAGAGTAACTGCGATCCACTGATTGTAATTATGAATTATTAATAGGACTTACGCACCCACTAAAGTCTTGTAGGGGCAATTCATGAATTGCCCCTACATAAATTCAATGGTGACGACGACATGAGTGCGTAAGTTTTAATTAATTATTAGTTATGAATTATTTTGATTTTCTGTGCCTTATCCGGTCATCTTGGTAATTTAAGCCCCAAGATAGTGTGTGTCTCATCGCAGCAGAGTTTAAGCTGAGGCGTAAGTTCTATAGGGCAAAAATTATGACTGAGGAAAAACATATTAATCAAGCTGAAAAGATGAATCCAGAGGAGGATGCGCCAGAATTAAGTCCAGAGGTGTTGGACACGATCAAACATCCGCCCAATATTGAAGATGTGTTACGGGAACTACCACCAGAAGAACTTCGAGGTATGCCCGGTGTAGTACCGGAAATGCTTGATGAACCAAACGATGAAATGAGTGGTATGAGTTAACAATAGTACAATTCGTCAACAAAAACGCCCGCAGGCGCGAGATTCCTGGGGCTACCATAACAAAGCCTGCGCTCGTCTGGCTGTGAGTTTTTCAGCCTGCGCTCGTCTGGCTTTGTCCGTGTAGCGATACCCTTACAGGGTATTGCTGCAACATCAAAATACTCTATACAAACCTTTTATTAAAGATACAATTGAAACCGCTGTATCCTGCTGCCCACTTTGCTGACGCTATGTTCCCAGTTATCTATAGTAGCGAGTTTTTGGAACACAAAACTGGATATCTCCATCCAGAGAAGCCAGAAAGGTTAACAGCGATCGCTTCCGCTATCAAAGCAGCTGCGTTTGCAGAACAAATTGAATGGCGATCGCCTACACCAGCATCTCAAGCGCTTGATTTGATGTCTGTTCTACAACAAGCACACACTCCGCGCTACATTCAAAAAGTCCAACAAATCGCTGAAGAAGGCGGTGGTTATTTGGATGGAGATACGCCAATTTCCCCGCGCAGCTATGATGTAGCGTTATTGGCAGCGAGTGCTTGGGTGGATGGAATTAATGCTGTGCTAGCAAATCAAAATCCCGCTTTTGTGCTAGCGCGTCCACCGGGACACCACGCCGAAAGTGATGCGGGGATGGGGTTTTGCTTATTTTCTAATGCAGCGATCGCCGCTTTTTACGCTTTACAACAACCGGAAATTCAACGTGTCGCCATTCTGGATTGGGATGTGCATCATGGTAATGGTACACAGGCGATCGTTGAAACAAGCAAGCAGATTGCTTTCTGTTCGCTACATCAATACCCCTGCTATCCCGGTACTGGCAGAGCCACAGAACGCGGTTTTCATGATAACGTCTTAAACTTACCCGTTCCTCCGGGTAGCGATTTGGCAGTATATCAGCCACTATTTGAAAAAAAGATAATTCCTTTTTTATCCAACTTTCAGCCAGATTTACTGATTGTCAGTGCTGGTTATGATGGTAACGCTGACGATCCTTTAGCAATGATTAATTTACAACCAAAAGATTATGGTTTGTTTACCGATTATTGTTTAGGATTAACTCGAAAAATTCTTTTTGGCTTAGAAGGTGGCTATGATTTTAAAACACTATCTCAATCAGTAGTCGCCACAATAGAACGTTGTTTATAACCGTAGTAAGCGTTTCAACGCTTATTTTGGGCACTTACAGCAATTTTCATGTATTTAGACCACACTCTTGTTTCTTTATTTCTTCCTTTGCGCCTTTGCGCGGCAGTCGCTACAACGGGGGGAACCCCAACGCCAGGTGCTTCAAGCCGGGAAACCCGTCCAACGCACTGGCTCCGCAACGCGCTGCCTTGCCTTTGCGTGAGATAAAAACAATGTGGTTTATTTACCTGAAAATAGCTGTAAGTGCCCACTACAATAGAACGTTTTTTATTACCGTAGTAAGCGTTTTAACGCTTATTAAGGGCACTTAAGTGCCCACTACAAATACTTTCGCGTCAGCGATCTACAAAGCTAGATTCATTAACAGGAACATTGCCAAGTTTTGACTCGCCCAAATAGTTATAAACCGCTCTTGACACTTGACGAATAAAGCTTACAGCTCGGTCATCGTAATTAGGTCTGCGTACCAAAATACCCGCTAAATAGCTTTTACCGTTTGGCATTTGAATTATGCCAGCATCGCCCAATATAAATCTGAGTGTACCAGTTTTGTGAGAAATTATAGCTTTCTTATCTATACCAGCGGGAAGTAAAGACCTATTGCGAGTCCCGCGCATAATGGCTAAAACTTGATTGCGACTTTTTGGTGATAGCAAACGATTGTTAGTAAGTAACGCTGACAGTCTTACCAAATCTTTAGGGCTAGTTGTATTCGTACCACCGACATCAGGAAGATTATTACGAATTACTGTATTTTGCAATCCCCAATTACGAAAGCGTTGATTTAGTTTAGTTTCTCCGCCCAAACGGTCGATAATCATATTCGTCGCCGTATTGTCGCTAATAACTATCATATTAGTTAGAGTTTGCAAAACGCTGAATTTTGTGTTTACAGGCTTGTATTGCATTGTTCCAGATTCACCTGCAATTAAACCACGGCGCATCACCAGTTTTTCATCGAGTTTAATTCTACCCGCATCTATTTCTTCAAACAAAGCTACTAAAACCGGAAATTTGATTGTACTAGCTGCTGAAAATATCTTTTCGCCATTAATATCTACATAATTACCTGTTTGTAAATCTAAGAAAAACATTCCCGGATTTAAAGAGCGATAACGATTCATTAATGCTTTGATTTGGGAATTTAAAACTGGTATTTCTTGACCTAAATTCACAACTCCCGCAAATAATGAAGCATCAGTTGGGGCGATCGCAATATCTTGGCGGTTTTCACCAGCCGAAAATGAGACATCATTTGGCTGACGGTTAATTGATGAAAAATTCACCACCCAATGCGATCGCGAATCGCCTTTAATTGAAAGACCTTGAGGAGAAATATTGTAACCAGGTGCTAATTCAATTACTAATCGAGTGCTTTGTTCATCAGGTTGTCCAATGCGAATTTCTTTAATAGCTTTGCCAAAGCTTTTTCGCATCGTTGTAGTGTCAATAGTCGTTCCAGGTAAGTCGATTACTAATCGTTTAGGGTTATCAAGTAAAAAAGCTTTAGGCTGTATACCAGAATCGGTGGTGATATGTAACTGATTTTGAGCTTGGTCAAAATACCAAGATTCTAATTTAGCTGCATTTGCTTGCTCAGACATTAACACTAAACTAGCCAAGCTTGCCAAAAATAAGCGACATTTCATGTGCGTGTTTAAAATGTATTTACATTTACTTAAACTTTATTTACCAGAAATTTGCTTTGTATCAGGAAAATAAAATGTCAAAAAAATCAATAAACATTTAATAATTAAAATATACAAATACAAAAAATTGTGCCATTGCCATTGGCAAAAGCAACTAAAATCATTTAATAACTAAAAGGGTGGAAAACACCCACCACCTAGACGAAGAGATGATAATTGATGTTTCCACCCTGCCGATAAATTTTGGTCAGCGTTTTTCAAGTTAAAACATAAGGCGTTGCAATCATCTGCATTCCTGCTGGTGCGGCTAAAGTCAAACCACGACGCACAGGACGCACAGGACGCTTATTTACTGTTGATAGTTGAAACTGAGAAAGAATTGTTGCCAATACCAGTTTCATTTCATACTGAGCAAAAGCCATACCAATACAGCGACGATTACCACCACCAAAGGGTAAATACTCGTATTGAGAAAATTGTCTTTCTAAAAAGCGTTCTGGTTTGAATTGCTTCGGTTGTGGGTAGACTTGTTCGCGGTGGTGCGCTAAATAGATACTGGGAACTACTATAGTTTTTGCTGGTAGATGATAGCCCATAATTTTAATTGGCGATTTGACTACCCGAATAAAACCATTCATTGCGATCGGATAAATTCGCAGTGTTTCTTGGCATACTGCATTTAAATAAGGCAGTTTAGCAATAATACTCGGATCTGGGTTGTTACCAAAAAAAGCGAGTTCTTTTAGTAGTTTGTCGCGCACTTCCGGTAAATAATCAATCCAGTAAAAAGCCCAAGTCAATGCAGAAGCCGTAGTTTCATGTCCCGCAACCAGCAGCGTCATTAACTCATCGCGTAACTCTTGATTTGACATCGGCTGTCCGTCATCATAACGAGCAGACATCATCAAACTGAGGATATCTTGGCGATTTTGGTTAGATTCAGTTCTTCGTTCTTCAATTAAAGCATAAATAAGCTTATCAATTCGTTCCATCAAGCGCAACACTCGACCCCACGGACTCCATGTGCCAAAATCTTTTTGGATGAACCGAAAAAAGAAGGCAGCGGACATAAATGGGGAACCCATAATATCTAGGACAGATGTGAGATGTTGGCGAAGTTCTTGAAAACGCTGTCCTTCATTTAAGCCAAAAACAACTCGTAAAATGACGCGCATGGTGATTTCTTGCATCGACGAACGAATATTAAAAGACTTGTTAATTTTCCATTCGTCGCTTACTTGCTGGGTGATTTGGCGAATAGTTTCACCATAAGCCCGCATTCTATCACCATGAAAGGGAGGGGTTAATAGTTGGCGTTGGCGGTGGTGGCGATCGCCATCCAGTAAAATCAAAGAATTATCCCCTAGCAAAAATCGTAAACCTCGATTTCCCCTTCCACTTTCAAAATGCACAGAATCAGCAGCAAAAATCTCTTGTAGTGCTTGCGGATGACTAAAGTAGACAATAACAGAATCGCTCGTATTGGAAAGAGTGAACGTGTCACCATAAGAAGACGCAAAATTATCAGCGTATTCCAACGGCTGAAAAATAAATTTCATCCGCCGCAGAAATGTCGGCATTTTTGGTCCATCAGGTAGATTTACGTTTGCGGTCATATCTGCTTCTCAAATTGATGGCTTCTCGATTCTATCTTTTGGGGACTGGGGACTGGGGACTAGGGACTGGGGAAAAGGGAAAAGGGAAAAGGGGAAAGGGTTTTTGAAGAGGGGGAAAGGAGAAAGGGAAAAGAATTATTACCAATGCCCCATGACGGCAGATGCTTCAAGCCGGGGAACCCGTCCAACGCACTGCCTCCCCAATGCCCCATGCCCAATGCCCCATTCCCAATGCCCCATTCCCAATTACCAATGCTTTTATGTCACATAAAGATGTATAGTCTTGTAAGGTAGCGTCAGTAGCAAAAACTAAGTGGCAAAAATCATCGCTATCCTCAATGGCAAAGGTGGCGTGGGTAAAACCACTACCGCCGTCAATCTGGCTGCAACATTTGCTCAACAGAAAAAGGTTCTTCTCATTGATGCAGATATTCAAGGTTCTGCTAGTTGGTGGTATAGCCGCAGTCAGAATGGTATGGGGTTCGACCTATCCCAAGAGACAGATCCTCAACTTTTAGGTAATTTAGGAAAGATAACAGGTTACGATTTAGTAATGGTAGATACGCCCCCGGCGCTGCGGTCTGAAGCTTTAGCGGCGGTATTGGCGATCGCAAACTATTTAGTTTTGCCTACACCCCCAGCACCAATGGATTTAGCTGTCCTAATTGACACAATTCAAAAAGCCGTCACTCCCTTGGGAACACCCCATCGAGTGTTGCTAACCAAAGTGGATACACGGAGTTTGGCAGAAGCACAGGAAGCTAAAAATACCTTGGTACAGTTAGGAATACCTGCTTGCAATAACTTTATTCGTGCTTACAAAGCACACGAACGAGCAGCGCTGGATGGTATGGCGATTACTCAATGGCGAGGAAATAATGCACGCGAAGCGGAGTCAGACTACCGCCGCGTAGCTGATGAATTAAAGCGTGATTGGAGGAAATTATGGTTAAGAGACGTGTAGCCGACGTGCTACAAGAACAAACACAAAAATTTACACCAGAAAAAAGCGAATCTGCAATCGAAGTTCCTGCTGAGACAATTGTAGAACATGCCGAATCATCTGAAGAATTGTTAACAGATACACCTGAGCAAACTCCGGCTAGACGCACTCCAACCAAGGCTGATTTAGAAGCAATGGTCAAAGAGTTGCAAGAAAAAGACGAACGATCGCAAAAGAGAGAAAAACAATTACAGCAAGAAAATAGTGATTTGCAGTCAGCTTTGTCTAAAGAACAATCGCTTTTGTCAGAACAAAAAACATTAGTAGAACGATTGACAAAAGAGCTTTACGATGCTAAGAAAGCTGCACTACAACTTGCAGAAGCTAATTCCCAACTTATAGAAGAAAGCAATCTTCTCAAAAAAGAAAAGGAAAAGGAAAAAGAAAGCATTGTTGTCAAACAAGAAAAGGAAATTATCCCAGCTAGCAGCTACAGAAAATCATATCAGTCATCAGAAAAGGCACCGCAACACCAACCTGAGCAAAATCAATTTAAACCAGCCGCTAGCTACTACAAAAAATCATATTACTCATCCCAAAAGCCACCACAACCACAACCGGAACATAAAGAATTTAAACCAGCCGATAGTTACAAAAAATCACACCGCTCATCGGTAGATTTAGCGCAAAATCAACCGGATGAAGGTGAGGATAATTCTTCTCAAATGTGGTTACTTGATTAAATGATTTCAAGAAAGCGCATATGACTGCTTTAGTAGCTCAAGCCTTTTTGGGATGCGGCTATAAAGGTTTATACTTGTGAGTCAGTGTTTTTGCGATAGTAAGGAATAGTTGATAATAGCGATCGCCACATTTCTAGCTAGTTAATAAAAAGTAAATGGTGCTTGCAGGGAAAAAACTGAAAGTTAATATTTACTGATTGAGACTAGCGTAAACTCGCCTCTACAAATGCCACATAAGGACAACTCGAATAACGAGGTGTACAAGTTGCTTTTATGCCAACGCTGCGAGCATTCTCAACATTAATGTTTAAAACTTGCTTTGCCGCTATTGTCAAATCCTTTGTAGCTACTACTTTGTTGTCAACACTTACGTCAAATACTATCTTATCATCTTGACGAGCATAATCATGTTTGCCATTTATTCCAACAACTAAATTCAATTGTCGAAACTTAGAATTAAGAGCGCATGACACTCCAGCAGGTTTATCCTTGGAAATATAAGGATAGGGATTACCATTTTCACTAAACAAATAAGCGATTTCCGGCAAAGCTTCCCCTCCGATAGCAATGTTTTTTGGTTCACGCTGCTTTACTAAAGATTGTTCAACCCCAGGAGTAGAACTAAGACATTCCGTATCTAAAAGAGAAACGGCAGTCCCAGATAAGGGGGGAGTAGGAGTTTCGGCAACTGTGGGAGTGGGTGAAGCAGTAGGAGTTTCGGCAACCGTTGGTGTGGGTGAAGCAGTAGGAGTTTCGGCAACGGTGGGTGTGGGTGAAGCAGTAGGGGATGCGGCAACTGTGGGAGTGGGTGAGGCAGTATTGTTGTCACCGATTAGATTATTTTGTTTGAGAATTACCGCAGTAATTACCGATGCACTATTGCAGTAGCAATTATAATCCCGGTAATCAAGGAAATAAAAACCATTGGATTTTTATTTTGTTTATTCTCATTTTCTCCTGATGATATTTGAGTAGGTTTTGGCGAATTCCTTGAATCTTTCGGACTCATCTGTTTAACTCCTTTAACTGATAATTAAAGTGTAAAAGTCGTAAATATTGAATGTTACAGATTACAAGTCTCGACACGCGAGAATAAAAAAACTCCAGTCCAGCACCACACCCAACCAAACGGTCGGGAAAAGTCGTGAAGCAAACACAAGGGAACAGCACCCTCCCCAGTTCCCATCCCTGCAAGTAACTCGAATTTCGGCGATGATATACCAACTAACCGCGCAGGGAGATGACCTTGGGGGGCATTCAGGGAGAAAGTCAGGTCTGAATATTCCAGCCAATCATAGTCATATGGCAGCCACTTGCTTTTCACACGCCAACCCACGCGATCGCCTAAAAGACACTCTGTCGCTTTATCCACTTTGCCGCCAACTTCCTGCCATATGCGCTGCTGCACGCTAAAGCCGAAGTGTCCATTGCTGTACTTTACCCACAGAGCATCGATGGTGCCTAAGTCTTGACAAGAAAACTTTTCCATGTCTTCATTTCTCAGCCAGCCTTGTTCTTCTCGGTTGGCTACCTTGAGAATCAGATCCGCAGTTTCTTTGTCGGCTTGTTTCCATTTCCCCCCTGCCAATAAATCCCGCAACCGCGTGTAGTCTACTTTCGGCTCAGTTGTATTTGAGTGTTCTGTCCTCAACTCGTTTTTTGTCAGAAGTTTAGGAGTCAGATTCTCTGAAATACCTTCCAACCGAATTGCAGAGCAGCCAAATTCGTAAGAAAACTCAACAGAGCGTCCAGCTCCTAGCGCATCGTAAAAAGCTACAGTAAATGCAATTGCGGCTCGATCGCCAATTTCCTGACTCATGCCAATCACATAGTTAACATGTCGAGCGATCGCTTTAGCTTGAATCTCTGAGTAGCAGGCATTAAGAACTACACATTCCACCTGCTTGAACAACTCGAACAGTCCCGCTAATCCTTCTGCATCGACAAACTTGACTTGTCCTTTTTCATCCTCAAATTCCAATCCTCCATCCCCTGCTCCATGTCCAGAAAAATGGACAATCTGCGGTTCGACATCCAACATAGCTCGTCGAAAGTCTATCGGACGCACTGCCCACCTTGACTTTATGACAAATTGATCGCGTTTCTGCGCCCGCTGCAACCCTAACTCAATCTCACGCACCTCTTCATCCAAACGTAGTCGTGACGTACCTTTGGGATTCGCTGCCAGAATCAAGATTTTCTTAACCAAAGTGTTGCTGTTCATTCAAAAGTTTGGGACAGGAATGATTGCACGCTCATGTAGCTTTTTCAACCAGCAATCAACTAAATCCGGAAGGAGGGCAAAAAATTTTACTCTTTTAGGAATGATGGCACTTAAGGGTATCAGCAATAGCTGTTAGACTAATTGCAAGACATCCTGAAACTCTAAAATATGTTGTGCCGTAATTTGCGGCTGTTCTAAGTGAGGAACATGACCGCAATCTTTAATCCAGATAAGTTTACTATGTGGAATTGCCCTCTTAAATCTCTTAGCATCCTCGATACCCAAAATCTTGTCAGAATCGCCCCACAAAATCAGCGTAGGTTGGACAATTTCTGATAGTTTCTTAAATCTAAAACCACCGTAACCACCACTTTTAGTAAAAGCAATCAAAGCTAATTCCCAACTAGGCATTTCTAAATGTAAAGCTGCACAAATTTGAGCATCACTTGAAGCGAGGCTTTTGTTTTTGTAAGCAGCGCGAGAAATACTTTGGCGTATCTTTGGGTTACGTAAAAACTGAGTCGCCAAATAATCCAGCGGGGGAAACATCAACTTACTTAACGGTGAACTACCCCCTAAACCAGCACTATCAATTAACACTAGCTTTTGTACCACTTCCGGGTAAGTCAGAGTGAAATCAATCGCTGCTGCACCCCCCATCGAAGCACCCACCAAAATTACAGGTTGATTAATCAGAGTTTTCCAGAAACAATAAAGATGAGTTTTAATTGCAGTAGGACTAAACTGTATTCCCGAAACTCTATCTGTAAACCCAAAACCCAACAAATCTACTGCCCAAGTATCATTATTTTCTGCTAATAATGGCAAAAGGCGACGAAATTCTAACAAAGAACTATCAAAGCCGTGAATTAAGAAAATCGGCGTTCCACCACTTCCCTTATGTACATAACTTGTAGTAATAGATTGAGTACTCAGGGGAGTACTTATCGCTATCTGCTCAATACTTTGAGCCAGTGCGATCGCACTTGCTTCTCTTAATTGCCCAACTGCCGCAGGAAGAAAACTAGCAAACATAAATTTTAACTTACCTTGTATAACTAAAGATAGCAATTCTATCCCTAAAAAAAACTATATCGTCAATGGATTTTATAACAATTTAAAATAGCTTCTGAAATTAGCTACCTCTCTTTCTCTCTTCCTCTGTGTTCTCTGTGCCTCTGCGGTTCGTTTAAAAAAATATCACAACTCATCTACTACTACTATATATGAATCAATGGATACTCACCGCCAATCAAGCCAAACAATTAATATCCCAAAGCGCAACAATTCTTGACACCCGCAACAAATTAGCATGGTTTCTGGGACATATACCAGACGCTATTCACGTCACCTGGCAAGAATTTTCGCAACCAGAAAAACCTTACCAAGGCAACCTCCTAAAAGACGAAAAACTTCTTCAACAAAAACTGTGTAAATTAGGCATTTCCAACTCAAAACCAGTAATTGTAATTGGCAATCCCGCTCATAACTTTGGTGAAGAAGGACGCATTGTTTGGATGTTACGCACCTTAGGACATAACAGCGCAGCTTTCGTTGATGGCGGATATAATGCACTTGTAAAAGCAGGTATTCAAACTACCTTTGCAGCAAATCAACCTCAAAAAATCGGAGATTTTGTAGTCAACCGCACCGCATTATGGGAAATTCAGCGCGATGAACTTAAAGCAAATCTTGCAGAAAATAAGTTAATAATAATTGATACTCGCGAAAAGCGAGAATATAATGGGGCAACTCCTTACGGTGAAAAGCGCAAAGGACATATCCCTGGTGCAGTGCATTTCTACTTCAAAGATTTAATAGATAATAAAGGTAACTTACTTCCAACTGAAGAAATTATCACAAAACTAGCAAGATTAGGAATTCAATTAGATACTCCCATTGCTACTTATTGTACAGGTGGTATTCGTTCGGCTTTTTTTGTCAGCGTTATGGCAAATTTAGGCTTGACTAATGTGAAAAACTATGCAGGCTCAATGTGGGAATGGTCAGCCGAAAGTGCAAATAGCTATCCACTACAAGAAAATTTGTAGTAATACTATTTCTGTATGAAGATGCGCCTAATTAGCCCACGCAGGTGGGCTTTGTTTGTGTAGCCCCAGGCTTATAGCCTGAGGGCGAATAAAGCGCAACCTCACATAGAATTGGTATAAGCTTTTTTAGCGCTAAAGCGCTGATTTGATTGCCTTACCAATATACATTAAAGAAGTATTGTTAGTAATTTTGGCTTGAAATCCTCCAGTCTTTTTATAGTGGATGTAGGCAAGGATGTTATCGAATAAATCTTCACCAAATAAGTCAAATCCGTTAACTTCTATGCTGGCAAAGCCATGATTATGCAGTAAATTAGTCAGTTCTTCTGGCTTAATAAACTTTTTCCAATCGTGAATACCGACGGGAATCTCGCGCAAAATATTTTCTAAAAGCCAAATCATGACAAATTGAGATTTTATAGTTCTATTGATAGTGTCAAATAAAAATAATCCGTTAGGTTTTAATACTCTAGAAATTTCGGAAATTGTTTTTCTTAAATCGGCAACATGTTCTAAGACATCTACACATACAACAATATCAAAAGAGTTTGCCTGATAAGGCAGATTTTCCGCAAATGCTTGTTGATATTCAATCGGTAATTTGCTGATTGCTGCATGTTCTTGAGCTTGTTTAATACATTTTGCTGATTGATCTACCCCAAAGGCGATCGCTCCCCTTCTTGCCATAAATTCGCAAGAAAAACCGCCGCCACAGCCAACGTCTAATACTCGCAATCCCTGCCAAGAAGGTACGTACCGATCAAAAAAATCAAATCGGGGTTGATTTAAGTAATAGAGAGCGTAGATTTTAGCATCTTCCTGCCACCAAATATCTGCACTCAAGTCATAAAATTGCAAGTCATTTTTTTTCATTCTTAAACAAACTCGGCGAATTATAAAATGCTTAGGCATTACCATTTAATCGTAATGGCGTGGCAACATCGTACAATTGATAACACCCATCCCTTGACTTAGGAGTTGATGCCATGCCGATGGCGGTTGGAGTAATTGAAACTTTAGGTTTTCCAGCTGTGTTAGCAGCAGCAGATGCAATGGTGAAAGCTGCCGGCGTAACACTGGTATACTACGGTCAAGCGGAAAGCGCTCGCTTCGTAGTCGCAGTCAGGGGACACGTAGCTGAGGTGAAAACAGCGGTTGCAGCCGGAATCGCTGCCGGAGAGGAAGCTTACGGTGGTCAGGTAATCACCCACTACATCGTTCCCAACCCTCCGGAGAACGTGGAAAGCATTTTGCCCATCCACTTCACCGAAAAATCAGAACCATACCGTATCTTCTAACCAAGTTCGCCATCAAAATCGGTAGCGAACATTCGTACAATTATTGAGTAGCGCCACATACGTTTACTTATACAGGAGATCAATTATGTCATCATCACAGGCAGTTGGAGCATTGGAAACTAAAGGTTTTCCCGCTGTGCTAGCAGCAGCAGATGCAATGGTAAAAGCTGGTCGAGTCACCCTCGTCGGTTATATCAGAGTTGGTAGCGCTCGCTTTACAGTCAATATTCGCGGAGATGTTTCAGAAGTAAAAGCCGCTATGGCTGCTGGTGTTGATGCGGTCGAAAATGTTCATGGTGGTACTTTGGAATCTTGGGTAATTATTCCTCGTCCCCATGAAAACGTTGAAGCCGTTTTGCCCATAGGCTACACAGATCAAGTCCAAGAGTATCGCGAATCTGTCGAAAACCCGATTGTTAGGTCTTCTAACGGTAGATAGAGTTATTTGTTAGTTGATAGTTGTTAATTGTTAGTTGTTAGTTGGAGCGTTGATAGTTGATAGTTGGTTATTTTACTAACTGACGACCAATTACCAATTACCAATTACCAATTACCAATTACCAATTACCAATTACCAATCTATGTCCCGCGTCTCGATTATCATCCCCACTTTAAATGAGGCAAAGTGTCTGGGACGCACCTTGCGTCATCTGAGTTTACTCACACCCCCAGCTTGGGAGGTGCTGGTTGTGGATGGCGGTAGTTCTGACGAAACGATCGCCATCGCGCAAACAGCAGGTGTACAAGTAATTTCTGCCAAACAATGCGGACGCGCTGCCCAATCAAATCAAGGTGCAGAAGTCGCAACCGGAGAAATCCTCTGCTTTCTCCACGCAGATACTTTGGTAAGCGACGACTTGGTAACAGTTATTGAGCAGACACTAGCAGACAAAACTGTTGTTGCTGGCGGTTTTATTTCCCTGATGGCAGGTGAAAAAACAACGCGCTGGGGAGTTTCACTGCACAACTGGCTGAAAACTTATTATGCACCGTTGCTTTTTCGCCCACATTTGTTTTTTCAAGGACTGCGCTTATTGTTTGGCGATCAAGTAATTTTCGCACGCCGCGCTGATTTCTGGGAATGTGGCGGTTTTGACAGCAACCTCCCAATTATGGAAGAAGCCGACTTGTGCATAAAAATAGTACGACGGGGAAAAATTCGCTTGGTGAATCGCATCGTCCAAAGTAGCGATCGCCGTGTCGCAAAATGGGGCTTCTTCAAAGCCACCGCAATATATCTTTACATCGGCTTTCTTTGGGGTGTTGGTGTGTCCCCACAATACCTGAAGCAATTTTATAAAGACATTCGCTGAAAATATTTAGCCCCTCGTGTCCTGATTGTAGTCAGCGCAGAGAGCGCGAAAATATCAAAATATACAGGATGCCAAAAGACTCGAAAAAGCCTATTCCTTCGTAGAGACAATTCATGAATTGTCTCTACAATCGATGATTTTGCGCTCATTCCTAATATAAACAGAAATTGTTGCCTGGAGAACCTTTATTAACTCAAGAAGTCTATTGAAAAAAATCGCCACCCCGTCGTGGCGGTTTATCAAAAATGGGAATTGAAAACATCAGGAGTTAAGCTTATTTTAATTTTGAAATCATCGGGGACATTACCAATATTGAAATAATTGCAGTTGGTAATTCTATTCGTGAACTCGAACGCTTGCGGAAAACATATGGTTCCGGACGTTGGCGGAAACTCAAGGGAATTGCAACCATTAGCTTAAACGACGGAACAATTTGTGAAGCTGAGTTACACTGGTATGAAGCGCATGGCATTGGTAAGAAAGAAATAAAAATTAAACGCTTTTTATAGGAGTACTTATGCAGTTAGCGAATACAGAAACTAAATTTGTTGTTTGTATTAGCAACAAAGATTACCCAGCTTCTTTAGAAATCAGAAAAATTTACCAGATTGTTCCTGATTATTATGCCGCTCAACATCAAATGATTCGGGTGATTGACGAATCAGGCGAAGATTATTTATACCCAAGTAGTTACTTTATATCTATTAAGTTACCCAAGGCGCTTGAAGAAGCCTTATCCGTAGCTAGTTAAGTTTTAAAATATATTTTTTAATAAACTCTAGAACCTTGAACTTAGGTGCAATAAACTTAAAAGTTTTCGCGATCGCGTGGTGGCACATTTAACGTCACAAAAAAGCTCCTAGGAAACTCCAGAAACTTATCTAGTTCAAACAGCGTCTAAATTGACATCAATCATATTGGCACTTATAAAGCTGCTTTTCATTCGTCAGCTTTGCCCAAAAAGCGTTAGCCGCCGAGGGCACTTTTTCGCTCCGCACCGAGAAAGCGGCTCTTCTTCTTTATTCGCTGTATGCTTATATAGTTTTGATAAATCGCTTTTCTCTCTAGAAAACATATAACTTTACAAAACTTAAAAATTCTCACCAAGTGAGGAAAATAGCTAAAAGACATTGATTTCCGGCGATAGCAAACAAAAAGCAAAAACAGCAATCCGGAAAATACTGCATAACTTGAGTGATTCCAGACCTAAATAACAGAGGAAGTCGAAATGGCAACTTCGAGTAAATAATCACGCTCGATGTCCACCAAAGACATCATTCAATCAGGGGCAACTGCCAGTTAAAAATTTGAGTGGAATAAATGGGGGTTGTGATGCAAACTTTAAAACAGGGTTTCGAGGAGCGCAATCTCGCTATGGCTTCAGAAGCAGAAAAACTGACGCTATATTGGCGGCAACGTTTGGCAGCAGAGTGTCCAGAACAAAGCGAAGCAAACAGAGAAAGTATTATTTTTTGGCTTTTGGGAAGTAACTCAAAACGCTTTGACTTACTTAATCCGAAAGAGTTAGATATCGCCAAACAAGCGATGGAATATCGCTATCGGATTTTATGCCAGCGCTACCTAGGAATGGCAAGAGAGCGTGCTTATCGCAATTTAATCACTCGGTTGGGGAGTTTAGCGACATTACGCAATAAAATCCAAACTTGGATTTCTCTGAGTCGCGATCGCCAACGCAGCGTCGTGGACGTATTGCAAGAAGTACTCCAAGAATTACTGCAAAGCGATAACTACATGCAACAGCAAATGGCTTGCATCGCCGAGTTTACAACGGATTCCAGATTACAGAATTCTTTGCTGTTTGCCAGCATGGAAGAATATTGCCTGCGACCAGTACGCAATCAACCGTTATTAGCTTACCGTTTCGTAAATTACTTGCGTCGTACCCAGCGTGGTGGTTTAACCCAAGTGCCCGGTAGCGATTTAATTAGACTAGTTTCCGAAGAAATTCTTACAGACGACAACGACAACCGCGTTAACTTAGCCGATAATCAGGCGATCGCCGAATATCTTGAAGCACAACAACTAGAAGAACAGCAAGTACTGCGTCACGCAGTCAAGCAAGAATTTGAAACTTATCTCCAAGAAAATCTAGGGCAAGACGCAGTGCAGTGGTTGCGACTGTATCTGCAAGGCAAATCCCAAGACGAAATTGCCAAAAAAATGAGTAAGCCAATTAAGGAAATTTACCGTTTGCGCGAGAAAATTAGCTACCATGCCGTGCGTGTCTTTGCTGTCAAAGGCAAACCGGAACTAGTAGATAACTGGCTAGAAATTTCCCTAGACGAACACAATTTGGGATTAACACCGCAGCAATGGCAGCAATTACAGTCAAAATTGACTTTAATTGAGCGGCAGCTATTGTCTCTTAGAAAAGCAGGCAAATCCATTGAAGAAATCGCTAAACAGTTAAAACTCAAAACCCATCAGGTAATGGGCGAATGGAGTAAAATCTATCTCGCGGCTCAAAATTTAAGAACTCAGGAGTAACCAAATATTCGCGCTTTGAGGACACCTTGCGTCCCACACACAAAACACGACGACGACTATCAATTTTGGACGTTGGATTTGGGATTCACCCCAATCCACAATCCCAAATAAACTTTCTATATATTTGTAGTTAATTCAACTTTTATCACCGGAAAAAGTAAGTTTATTTACTACCAAATAATTTAGAGGCAGAATACGATATAAGGAAACATCAAGCAATCAAACCTATGTTGTCTTCACAGGGCAAACCAAGTGATACCGAAGCAATTGGTAATCAACTGTTAACCGATACTCCAAGCGAGTCGCTGCGCGAACGCCAGCAAATATTTGAGCTAATAGAGCGTATCTTGTCCTTTGAAGCTTGCTTATATCATCAAATTTTGCCATATACCATAGAAGATAACAAATTGTTACTGGGCATGGTTAATCTAGAAGATACTGCGGCGCTAGATTACGTTGGTAACATTTTGTATTATATTAACTGCACAATGGTGACAGTAGCGATCGCCCCCGACACCCACCGCAACATACTCTCAGCCTACCTCAACTACAAAAATACATCCCAGCCAGCAGCCAACCTTGCTCAAGAACATAGCGCAGCTACCATTGCCGATTCGCTTGCGTCAAAGCCAGAGACATCTATTGTAGCCCAGACAAAACCCGACGAAAATTCTTGCCAACAAGCAGATTCTCCTGCTCTGCCAGACGCTGATAACTTTTCTAAAGCGACCATCCTTTTTACCAGCGCAGACAAAAAGACACAGGAAAATACTTACTTAGAGCGATCGCCAGAGAGTTTACCTGTATTACTCATACCAGTTCCCGATCTATTACTGCCTGTTGAACAGCTAGCAACACTACAACCCAAGAAATTACTAGCAGAATTACTAGGTCGAGTTCTAGCCGGGGGAATTGGTCGTTTGTATTTGGAAAGACAACCTTACGAAGGCAGGATACTCTGGAGTGATAATGGAGTCTTGCAATCCGTCTTAGAAAAACTTCCTCTCTCCGTTTTCCAGGGAGTACTTAATGAATTGAAGCGACTAACAAACCTGCCTGTAACTACATTTGCAGAAGCAAAACAGGTAGAGAAAGAATGCTTGTATCAAGAAAACCGTTTGTTATTACGCTTGCGAGTGATGCCGGGAATGTACGGCGAAGAAGCGACACTACAAGTACTGCGGGGAGCTGCCTTAAAATTCCATCAACAACAACAGTTAGCACGTCTTAGCCGCGATGCTATAGGAATTTCCCAACAACTCAGTCACAAATTGCACGAACTGCAACAACGGCTAGTCTTGAATCGCAACATCAACCCCGGACAATTGAAAGCTTTTACAGCACTGAATAAACTGTTGGATGATTTAGACAATCAAATCAAAATACTCACAGATGCCTCAGAGCCACCGATAAACAACAAATAAAAATCTGTCAGTAAAACCGCTGATTCCGCTGTGATAGTTATTGTGTTGTAATGGAACCCTAGACCGATCGACCGAAGAGGTTGCGGTTGAATATCAAGAAAATTTTGATACCGTATTCTACTAAAGATTACGGTTTTTAAAACGTATAGTAACAAATCTAATTTTCTGCTCTTAAATCCATTTTTTGCAGATATTTCATGCAGACTGAGATTTTTAGTGAAACTTTCCCCCTAATGAGTACAGCCAATCCACAAACTTTAGAATGGCTGCTCAACGTTGCAATTGACCACGAATACCCAGCGGGACGAGCCGTTTTAATGGAAGATGCTTGGGGAAACGCGGTTTACTTCGTGGTTTCTGGTTGGGTCAAAGTGCGACGCACGCGCAGCGAAGATTCTGTTGCTTTGGCAATTTTAGGACGGGGTGATTTTTTTGGCGAAATGGCAATTTTGGATGAGTCTCCCCGCTCAACCGATGTGGTTGCTCTTTCCCCTGTGAAATTACTGAGTATCTCCAGAGAGCGCTTTATTCAAATATTGTTTAAAGACCCGCAGTTGCATCATAGAATGCTGCAATTGATGGTGCGACGATTGCGGCAAGTTAATTTACGTTTGCAAATGCGGTCTTCACCACCAGCAGTTAAACTCGCTCAAACTCTAGTTAGTTTGGGCGAAAGTTACGGTCAGGAATCAGAAAAAGGAAAGGAAATTTTTAATATTCCTTACAAAGATTTAGCAGAAGTTACAGAAATTGGTGTCGAAGAAACCACCAAAATCATGGAAAAGCTTGATGAAAAAGGTTGGATCAAAATTGACAACGCTAATCAGGTAGTTTATCTCGTTAACTTCAAACAATTGATAAATTTGGCTGGCAAAGTTTAATTACTTAGGGAGCATCCCAATTCGGTTAAAAGCCTACAGGCGCTTAAGCCTGAGGCGTTGCGCGTACTAAGCCTAACGGAGCGCAGGCTTGAAGTTTTTAGCGCTAGTAGGGTGTGTTAAGACCGATGTCCGTAACGCACCGTCTTAGAACTAGATTGCGGTGCGTTACTTGGCGATCGCACCCTACGCTCAGAAAGTGAGTAGTTATGAGTTCTGAGTTATGAATTATGAGTTATAAGTTAAATTTAACCCTAAATTCCTCGCTCTTACCTCTTAACTTTTAACTACAGATGACTGAAGCAACAGCACCTCGCACCGACACCCGCATCAAAGAAGCCGTGCCGACAATTGATTATCAGGTGGCAATGCCTCAACCAGAAACACATTTGTTTGAGGTGACTTTGCATTTAGCAAATTACCCATTGCCGATTTTGGATTTAAAACTACCTGTGTGGACTCCAGGTTCTTACTTAGTGCGGGAATACGCCAAACAGTTACAGGATTTTGCCGCTTTTTCGGACGCGGAACCTTTACCTTGGCGGAAAATTAGTAAAAATCACTGGCAAGTAGAAACAAACAAGGTTTCAAAATTAACCGTGAGTTACCGCATTTTTGCGAATGAGCTATCAGTGCGGACAAATCACTTAGATGCAACTCACGGCTATTTTAACGGTGCAGCCCTATTTTTTAGAATCCCCGGTTGGGAAAAGCAATTAATTCGCGTTTCTATCGTACCACCACGCCCAGAATGGCAGGTAACTACGGCATTACCCGCAGATGAACAAGCCAATACTTTTCTAGCTGACGATTTTGATACGCTTGTAGACAACCCCTTTGAAATTGGTTGCCATCAGTTATATCACTTTGAGGTATTGGGAAAACCGCACGAACTGGCAATTTGGGGACAAGGTAATTTGCAACCACAACGGATGATTTCTGATATCACGAAAATTATCCAAGTCGAAGCGCAAATGTTTGGCGGTTTGCCTTATGAAAGATATCTGTTTATACTACATTTATTTTCTCAAGCTTACGGTGGTTTGGAGCATAAAAACTGTTGCTCGTTAATTTACCAGCGCTTTGGATTTCGCGTTCAAGATAAATACGATCGCTTTATGCAATTGGTAGCACACGAGTTTTTTCACTTGTGGAATGTCAAGCGCATTCGCCCGAAAGCACTGGAAGTTTTTGATTACGACCAGGAAAATTATACACCGTCTTTATGGTTTTCTGAAGGAACGACGAGTTACTATGATTTGCTGATTCCTTTGCGGGCAGGCATTTACGATGCTCAAACATTTTTAAGCAACTTGAGTAAGGAAATTACTAAGTATGAAAAGACACCTGGACGCCAAGTGCAACCGCTCTCTGAGTCGAGTTTTGATGCTTGGATTAAACTTTATCGTCAGGATGCCAATAGCGGCAATTCTCAAATTTCCTACTATTTAAAAGGGGAAATGGTATCTCTGTTGCTAGATTTGCTGATTCGTTCCCAGCATAACAATCAACGCTCTTTTGATGATGTCATGCTGAAAATGTGGCAGCAATTTGGCTTCGATGAAATCGGCTTTACTCCCGAACAGTTGCAGTCAGTAATTGAGTCTGTAGCAGAAATGGATTTATCTAACTTCTTTAAGCGCTACATTGATGATACTGAAGATTTGCCTTTCAACGAGTATTTGCAACCTTTTGGCTTGGAGTTAATTGCAGAAAACGAAGAAGAACCTTATTTGGGTGTGAAAGCAAGTGCTGAAAACGGAAAAGAGATAATTAAGTTTGTCGAAGCAAATTCACCTGCACAAATAGCGGGAATCGATGCAGGTGATGAGTTGTTGGCAATTGATAAAATGAAGGTGACAGCAAGTGGGTTAAGCGATCGCTTAAAAGATTATCAACCCAACGACACCATCCAAGTTACAGTTTTCCATCAAGATGAACTTCGCACCTACCCTGTAACCTTGACTTCACCACGTCCCACACGGTATCAAGTGAAACCTGTTGCCAATCCTTCGCCAATGCAACAAGAAAACTTAACAGGGTGGTTAGGCGCGTCAATTTTATAAAGTATAAGGTATAAGGTATAAGGCAAAAGTAAAAAGAATTAAACAATTTCTTTTGCCTTCTTACAAAGCTTTGATCGGAGGAAACCTCCGCTCAAACTTTGCGCTTTTAACTTTTACCTTTTAACTTTTCAAAACTCCTGGTTCTCGTTGCATGGGTAAAACATCTAAAATATCGGTTTGGGAACAATATTTCAGGTCTTCATAACAATTAAGACGTAACAATCGCTGACCGTGACTGCAAGCGTGAAAAAGTCCTAATAAGTTATCTTGCCATTGAGAATAAAGAGCGATCGCACTAACTACTTCATCATTACCAGCTAATTCCTCTACAGGCAAGTTGGTTTCTTGTACAACACTGTGAGCGATCGCCCCCGCACAAGCTGTATCCTCTAAAGAAAAACTGCCTTCCCAACCTGAACCAACAATCCAAACTGTTTCTGGTTGCTTTTCTATGAGATATCGCACCACCGCAGCCCGATTGATAAAAGCTGCGGCTATGACAGTTGCAGCATCTTGGACTCGTTGTAAGGCGCGAGTGCCATTCGTGGTACTAATAAATAAGCGTCGCCCATGCACTAATTCTGGTGTACAGTCGAGAGGTGAGTTACCCAGTTCAAAACCAGGAACTTTCCCACCACCGCGTTCTCCAGCTCGCAACCGTTTTTCGGGGAGCCAAGAAGAGCTAACATGCATAAGTTTTTCTAAATCGCTGAAGACTTGGATAGCTTCGCCTCCAGCTGCCAATACAGTCGCCATTGTGCTGGTTGCTCGCAAAACATCAACTGCGATCGCGCAGTCTGGCACTTTATCCGCTGGAGTCAATTCCGGAGTGTGGTAAACGAATAGCTTCACGTACTGGATACACCTAGTCCTATACTACTGCCGCAAATAATATTTTACCCAGATGCTGTCACTAAACAATAGCTTCGTGCTAGTGGGTTCTTGATGTCTCAACCCAGAGTAAACTCTATGCATGAATCAAAGAAGATTGAAATCTTGCCCGTCTTCAATGGGCAATTTCTCCTATTTGAACGCAGAAAAAGCAAATCAACGTGTAATCTGAAAAGAAGGACAGACTTTATAAATGTACCACTAACAATCCCAGGAATAGCTCTGCACTTCACGCTCCCACTCCCCCCATCCCCAATCGAAAATCAACATGGCACCTTTACCTGAATACCGCCCCAAACAACTGTCTTTAGGTCCTCTAGAAGCAGAAATTTTGCATATCATCTGGGAACTGAGTTCAGTTACAGTTAAAGATGTACACGATCGCATTCTTACTGACCCCAACCGCGAATTAGCTTATACTTCCGTGACAACCGTATTGCGTCGCCTTACCGATAAAGGTTGGCTAACCTGCGACAAAAGAGGACGAGCATTTTATTGGCGTCCGTTGATTACCAAACAGCAAGCTGAGGTAATTAAAGCACACGAGCAGTTACAGCGATTTCTCGCGGTGGGTAATCCCGATGTAATTGCTGCTTTTGCAGATAGTTTAGATGAAGCTGCGAGCGAACAAATACAAGCGATCGCCAAACGCATTCAAGCTGCACGCCAAGCCAGGGAGGAACAATAATGCATTTGATCATGATTTTGACTGCTTTAACAGTCGCTTGGTGCTTAAGATCCTCTCAAACTAACTTTCAAGGTAGTTGGAGTGTCCGCTGGCGGCGATCGCTATTTTTATTTCTCTTTCCGCCCTTGTTAATTTTTATGACAGCGATCGCCGTTTTGTGCATGGGACCCCAAGGCAATATGGGCGGCATGTACACCGGCTGGTTTAGCTATGTCTTAACGTTAATTTCTCTTGCGATATTTGACATTTTGTGCATTAAACTTGCCTTCGGTGGTTGGCAATCTGTGAAATCTGTCCGCAACTGTCCTTTAGTTAATCTTGAGGGTAAACAAGTTAGGTTACTCAACACCGAAGCGCTGTTTGCCGGTCAAATCGGTTTTTGGCGATCGGAATTAGTAATTAGCCAAGGACTACTGGAAACTCTTTCACCAAAGCATTTAGAAAGTGTCTTCGCACACGAGCAAGGGCATTACCATTACAAAGATACATTCTGGTTTTTTTGGCTGGGTTGGGTGCGTTGCTGCACCGCTTGGTTGCCAAATACAGATGCTTTGTGGCAAGAACTGTTAATTTTGCGCGAATTACGTGCGGATGCTTACGCTGCATCGCGAGTAGACCCGTTATTGTTAGCAGAATCGCTGTTGTTGGTAGTGAGTACAACTCCTATATCCTCAGAAATTTTCTGTGCAGCATTAGGATGCGATCGCTTAGAACAAAGAATAGAAGCTTTGTTAGCACAACCAGAACCGACTCCAAAACTTAACTTCCAATTTTGGAATGGCTTTTTGTTGGCATTTTTGCCTTTAGTGACTGTGATATTTCACAACTAAATTGCTAACTAACGTAGCGATCGCGCACCTGACAATAATAAAAGCTTGATGTGCGATCGCTTTCACTTTTTTTAGCATTAAGCAAAAGAATAAGCGATCGCCTGGTAAGTCAACGATTACAAACGCGATTATCGGACAGGAGATTTTGCCAAGTCGTAACGCTGCGATGACGACGCTTCCCACTGAAATTATTTTTGATGCTGGTTTGATTTCGCCAGTTTTATATCTGAGTTCAGAAATTTTGGCAGTTTTTCATCACACACTGTCATCTTTGCGCGATCAAATTGATGATATGGGGATTGAACAAGCAAAGCAAAAGCTGTGAGGTGAGGGAAAGCCACTTTGTCATGGATTTACTAAACTCCATTATGGGAATTTAATCGGTTCCTGAAAACAGGAAGTGCTTTGAGCATTAACTTTTTTGGCATACCAGGTACAGGTAAAAGTATAACGGCTGAAGCTATTGCTCATGAACTTGGTGTGTCAATTATTAAAGCCAACTATGGCGAACTTGAATCTTCTTTAGTAGGAGGAACATCTGATAACTTAGCTTCAGTTTTCAAAAAAGCAGAAGAGACAAACAGCTTACTATTCTTTGACGAGGCTGATGCTGTCCTTGGTAAAAGAATCTCCAACCCATCACTAGCAGCCGATCATGGTGTGAACTCAGCAAAGAGTACTTTACTTACTCACTTAGATAAGTTCAACGGGATTATTGTGTTTGCCACAAATCTTTTTGATAACTATGATGAGGCTTTTTTGAGAAGAATTCTTTTCCATGTAGAGTTCTTAGCCCCAGATTTAGAAATGACAGAACAACTATGGAGATTTCACTTATCTGAAAACGCACCCAAAGAAGTAAGTTATGAGGATTTGGCAAATATTAGTGATGGTCTTTGTGGTGGCGACATCAGAAATATCACTATTAAGTTAGGTTTGACGTTGCTAACCGAAAAGGTACAGAGCATTAATGAGTCTTTGGTCAAAGAAGAAATTGAGCGGTACAAAGAAGTAAAACAAAGACACAAGAAAACACCGATTTTAGTTGAAAATATTGCCAATTGATCTGATAAAAACATTACGAAGGAGAAAGTTTATGGAATTTTGGGTAATAGCTAGTTTTTTAGTTGGAGTTGCTGTTGGTCATTATTTTTGGAAGCAAATAAAGGCATGGGCAACTCAAGTACTAGCCCCTATCCTTGATAGTATCGACAAAGTAGTTGAAGTTACGTCAGATGCTTTTGTTTATCTGATAAAATAAACAACTGGTCATGTTGTTAAAAGAATGGAGATTGGGGTTCAAAATGTTTTGACAGATGAGAAAAGAATTGAATACAAAGAAGAAAAGGTTCCTCCTACAGAAATACCTGGTGAAATTAACTCTCAACTTCAGGAAAGAGCAAGATTGAAACTTTTGGAAATGGCACAGCAAACTTAAGAGATAATTTGTCATGGATGAACAAAAGAGCCTTCAAGATACTAAACAAGAGAGCCTTCAAGATACTAAACAAGAGAGCCTTCAAGATACTAAACAAGAGAGCCTTCAAGATACTAAACAAGAGAGCCTTCAAGATAAGTTTGATAAGATATACAACAAAATCACAAACTTACCTAAGCAACTTGCAGACGCAGTTGAGGAAGGGTTGAAAGAAGGATTGAGACAACCTTCTAACTTAATTTGTGTTCAAGAAGGAGTGTTGGATTTTGAGCGAATTAACGAAGATGTGACACGGATACAAGAAGATTTGAAAGCTAGAGGCGAAGTTCTTGGCAGCCATCTCATCTTGGATGATAAACAAGACTTCATGGAAATTCGGACTTACATTCAGAGAAATGATGAAATTTTTGTGATCAAAGTTCCTGCTGAAGTGAAACAAGTAACTAATATTCCCTCTGATGTATTGAATGAACTACAACAGGAAGGGCGTATTGAACTAAGTCTAAAACTTTAGCAAGCAGTAGAAAATCAAAACCACTGGTGTAAAACTGGTGGTTTCTTTTTGAATTTAACTTGACAATTACTATTTGCAATTAAAATCTCGAAAACGGGGTCTGCGTTAAAATTGGGACATTTTATCCCTTAAGCTTTTTTAGTTCTCATAAATCCCTAAATTACTGCTGTTTTGTCATCCTATCATTCTTTCCCTCATGCAGTGCAGCGCCTCAATCAACTTTGGGATCAACTAGCTGAAGCAGAAATTTTACGCCCTAACGCAGGTGCAGTTCTCCGCACACTCAGTTATACTGCTCAGACTTTTGTGCCAACACTGCGGGAATGGATGCTCGATTTTTTGCTGAAAGAACGGTTATTAAAAGACTCGACTGCCATCTTTGACCCTGCTCCCATTGAACAGCTGTTGCGCCAAGCAGTCAACCCAGCCGAACTGCGACGCGGAATTGAGCTATGGGTTACAGTCTTTCCTTCGTTGAAAATTCCTGGTTTAGGCTACGATTGGCTGATTGATTTTGTTCGCGCTCGAACTGGGACAGATGCTCACTGGCTTTGCGTACAAGATTTTGCCGATGATGAAATTCTCTACAATTTACTTTTAGCGAGTGCAGCCCTTCCCTTGGCATTTCCCAGCCGAGAAGTAAATGGGCAATTTTATGTAGATGGGGGTTTGGCTGACAATGTACCTCTAAGGGCTTTGGCTGTGCGTGGCTGTGAAAATGTAATTGTGATTCACTTGAAAAACGGATCTGCGTGGAACCGCTACGATTTTTCAGAGCAAACCATCATCGAAATCAGACCTGAACAGCTAATTAACAAGTCTGATACACCACTCATCGGTTTAATTGATAGTTGGCTTGATTTTAGTCCTGAACGCATCACCGAACTCAAAAGGCATGGATATGAAGATGCAAAGCGTTGTTTAACTTCAATTATCCATACATTTGAGACTGTTAAACAGCAGCGTCGGTCTCATGATTTAGTGGTTAATTCAACCCAATGTCTTTTAAATGACCCTCTTTTGTGACTGACTTTTCACCGCATATGGAAAACAAGGCAGGGTGTTAGGGTTTTGATTCCTACACTCCACACCTCCACAGCCCTACCCCCTTTCTTTTAATAAAGTTTTCAGACATTAGGCTTGATGAAAAGCTCCCGCGCGATCGCCCTTTCGGTTAACCGTTTTTTCAAGCAGCGATTATAGAATATGAATATAATTACCCTACGTTGTCAAACTATGAACACGCAACTCGTAGACGGTTTAGCACAAATTATCCAGTCTCTCTCCGAAGAGGAAAAAGCACTTTTAGACAAAAAATTGAAAAAACCAGACTGGCGCGAAACACTAGCACGAATTGATAAGTTACGTAATGATATTAATGCTCGTAGTGCAGAAAAACCATTAGACCCATCAGTAGATCAAATTATCCACCAAATGCGGGAAGAACGCGATCAGCAAATTTTGAGTGCGTGCTTTCCAGATTTAGTCCCAGATGAGTCTACAGGCAAAGGGTAAGCGAAGATGTATGCTTAACTCAGGAGAAAAATAATTTATGAACTAAATGACATCAAAGGTTATTTGTATTGATGCTAACTTTATTGTCAGGTTGCTAACTGACAATGCCCCATCTACTTTTAGAAGATTGTGGATTCAATGGCAAGAATCGGAACATACAATAGTTGCACCAGCATTGATTTATTACGAAGTTACTAATGCATTGCATCGGATGTCATTTGGAGGGCAATTATTGCCAGAACAAGCAGATCAATCACTAAATGTAGCTTTGAATCTGAATATTACACTATACGGTGATGCAGAATTACACCAACAAGCCTTTACTCTAGCGATAAGTCTGAGATTGTCAGCAACCTATGATGCTCACTATTTAGCGTTAGCTCAAAGATTAAAATGCGAATTTTGGACGGCAGATAGGCGGTTGTATAATTCAGTACGAGCTGCATTTCCTTGGGTCAATTTAGTATTTAACAACAGTTAATTAACATTTTCAAGAATTAACTCTTTCAATGCCTTTCCCAAATACTCGTACTGTTCCAACGTATTGTAAATTTGCGCCGAAACCCTTATTAATAACTTCGGTTTTTCCTGCCACGGAACCACTTGCACTTGAATCCCAAATCTATCAAATAATTCATCGCGCAAAGACATAAAACTGCGACTTTCCAACACTTCTGGCATCGGAACAACCGCCATAGAACCAATCATCTCATCTGGACACGGCATCGACACCTTCAACGCTTCACAAAGTAGCTGTCTTGCCTGCAATGCTAGCTGATGATTTCGCTGTCTTAATTCATCCCACCCACCAGGTAACAGAGAACCCATAAAAGCGATCGCTTCCGGTACGCACATATAAGCTGTAGGATCGTTCGTACCCATCCAATCAAACTCCAACTGAAAGCGTGATTTATCAGTTCGTGGTGAGTTTGCACCGTGGCTAATTGTCAGCGGACGAATTTCTGGCTGTTTATCCCGTCGTACATACAAAAAAGCCGCACTTTTCGGCGCACACAACCACTTATGACAATTCCCAGTATAATAAGTCGCCCCAATTTCTGATAAATTTAAAGCAAGCATTCCCGGCGCGTGGGCACCATCTATTAGCGTATCCACACCGCGCTGTTGTAACTCTTTTACCAACTGTTGAATGGGAAAAATTAACCCAGTTTGGCTGGTAACGTGATCCAAAAGTGCTAATCGCGTTTTTGGCGAAACCTGCTCAATTACCGCTGATAAAATTTGTTCTGACGATTCTAAAGGAAAAGGAATTTTTGCCACCACCACCCGCGCCCCAGTGCGACTAGCGATAAAATCTAAAGCATTACGGCAAGCGTTATATTCATGGTTAGTTGTGAGAATTTCATCTTCTGCATGAAAGATAAGCGATCGCAACACCGAATTTACACCAGTCGTCGCATTCGGAACAAATACCAAATCTTCGGCATCCGCACCCATAAACCCCGCTAGTTTCCTCCTCGCGTCATCCAGCAATCCTTCCCACTCCCTAATAAAAAAGCGCAGTGGTTCATTTTCTAACTGTTCGCGCAGTCGTTGTTGCGCTGACAACACAGCCTTAGGACAAGCACCAAACGAACCATGATTGAGAAACGTCACAGCTGGATCAAGCGACCATAATTTTACCCACTTGCCTGTCTCGTATTCAGTAAGCGCATCCTGAAACATGGATTTACTCAGAAGTCATAAGTTATTAACTCCTAACTCATCACTCCTAACTCCTAACTTTTTTTAACTCCCCAGGCCGGATTCGAACCAGCGACCAATCGATTAACAGTCGATCGCTCTACCACTGAGCTACTGAGGATCACAATTTCTTATCTTAAGGGTAAAGATAGGATTTGGCAAGTACCTGAGCGAAAATTTTTCCAAAAAACTTTTGACTAGATACTTAAGTCCATAATCCTTTCCATCAAAACCCAATGACAAAGGTAACGCATGCTTTGCAATTCATGCTAATATTTAATTTGTTCGCATTCGCAATTCCGCCAGACGATCTCGTGCTTTGGGGTCAATGGAATTTGCGAGAAATCTAGTTTTAGGTTGTTTCCTTGTTTGATACTTTTGCCGCGATCGACACACGGTGGCTTCCACTTCCCAACATAGTTTTTGAGCCGACATCCACTGGGCACCATAACCTAGTATCATCAGCTGTTGTGCCCGGTCTGAAGTGGCAACAATTACGCGAGAAATCAGAGACTGTGCTAATGAAGAGCGCAAAGACGCACAGGTTTTTTCGATGTACGTATCAGCAGTCTGTCCAAAATCAGTGTAATGAACTGATAAAAGCTCTGTAATAACTTCTTTATTGCTAGAGGAATTTTGATATTGGGCATCAAACACGATTTGAGTTTCATAACCCTCAAAAGCGCTGTAACTGATTAAAGCTTCAATCAATTCAGCGCGTGCTGCCTCTAATCCAGCATAGTCACGGGTTTTTTTCAGGCAATGCCAAGCGCCAATTATATTGTAGCCGTCCACTAACAAAACGGCTGGAAGTAAGGAGGGGGGCATGGTTTTTAATCACAATTATCTAGAGTTAACAAAATTCATTCATAACTTTTATAGTAATTGAAGCACTGCTTGTAACACTATGTTACAGAAAACAAAAAATGTAGATCGGTTGTGTAAAGTTGCTGTATAAACTGAAAACGCGCCTTTTTAGAGGCGCGTTGCAGTTGTTTGTAATTACTAATTAATTATTAGCTTGGGATAAAAAAAGCTGGACAAGTGAGTATTAAGAGGCTTCGTCGTGTTCTTGCATCAAACGTTGTTTTAGGCGTGAAGCTTCACCTTTATCCACTAGAGAGCCTTTTTCTAGCAAGAAAGCGCCATCACAGTAATTTAACTCGTCTAGGCGATGCGTTACCCAAAGAGCCGTCATATTGCGACTTTTGACTAAACGGCGTACTTGAGCTACCAAGTCCAGTTGGCTATCTGGATCGAGTAAAGCAGTTGGTTCATCTAATAGTAAGACCTCACAGCGACGAGCGATCGCACCAGCAATTGCCACTCGCTGCTTCTGTCCACCACTCAAAGCATAGATAGGGCGTCGTTGCAGTGAAAGCAAATTCACCGCCCCTAACGCCTCCTCAACCCTTGCTCTGACTACCTTTGGCTGCAATTTTTCTTCCACCAGTCCAAAAGCCACATCAGCACCAACAGTTGGCATCACCAATTGATGATCCGGATTTTGGAAGACAAAGCCAACCGGATGCAAAATCCGAATTTCTCCAGACTGAGGTGCTAATAATCCCGCAAGTAATCTGAGCAAAGTTGATTTGCCACTGCCATTAGTACCCAAAAGCATCCAAAATTCACCAAGAGGTACTTCTAGAGAGCAAGATTTGATTACTTTCTCTCCATTAGTCCAACTGAAATTTAAATCCTTTACCTCAATGCCCAGTTCCGCCATTTTTATACCGTCGATGGCTTACTCAGAGGCTAGGGCAAAGAAACCAGGTGGTCTAGCACCACCAGCAGCCACACCATCTTTCTGAGATATTTGTACCCCAGAAATTTCACTAGCACGGACAGCAATTTTTTTCTCTGTCTTGCCCTCACAGATTAGTTCCACAATATCAGGGTTGCCAGAGCGCATAGCTGCCAAAATCAATTGATAAACAGCTTCAGCATCCTCAGATGTCTTACGTTGTACCGATACGGGGAAAGGCGTATTTCTTAAGGTTAAGTCGATGGTGAACATGAATCCCAAGATTGAAATTTAACTGTAGCAATCATTTTAGCGTGCAAGAAGGTGGGGGAGTGGGGAATGGGGCATGGGGGAGGCAGTGCGTTGGAAAGGCTCTGCCGACAGTCACGCATCTGCCGTCATGGGGCATGGGGCATGGGGGAGGCAGTGCGTTGGAAAGGCTCTGCCGACAGTCACGCATCTGCCGTCATGGGGCATGGGGACTGGAAAAAGAATTATTACCCATTACCCATTACCCATTACCCATTACCCATTACCCATTACCAATGCCCAATGCCCAATGCCCAATGCCCAATGCCCAATGCCCAATGCCCCATGCCCAATGCCCCCCCTCCGGGGTTTCAAGGTATCCGTGTAAATCTTAAATAAATATAAATATTAATTTAGATTAAAAATTGTGTAGAAAAATGAGAAATTTAGTTATAGAATAATGAGAGACAGTAAAAAATTGTAAACTGGATACATAACCCAGTTTGTGTTCTGTCTTATAGATAGCAGTAAAATCGCAATCTATAGGCAGAGAAAACCTGAACTTATAAACTTTTGGAGATTTCTTGTAATGACCATCGCAGTAGGACGCGCCCCCAGTAGAGGGTGGTTTGACGTACTAGACGACTGGTTGAAGCGCGATCGCTTTGTATTCGTAGGTTGGTCAGGGATATTATTATTCCCTTGCGCCTTCCTAGCACTAGGCGGTTGGCTCACCGGTACAACATTCGTCACGAGTTGGTACACCCACGGATTAGCCTCATCATACCTGGAAGGCTGTAACTTCTTGACAGTGGCAGTATCGACCCCAGCAAATAGTTTGGGACACTCATTATTGTTACTGTGGGGACCAGAAGCACAAGGCGACTTCACCCGTTGGTGTCAATTGGGTGGATTGTGGACATTTGTAGCATTACACGGAGCCTTTGCTTTAATCGGCTTCATGTTGCGGCAATTTGAAATCGCTCGCTTGGTAGGGATTCGTCCTTACAACGCGATCGCATTTTCTGCCCCCATCGCTGTATTCGTCAGCGTCTTTTTGATGTACCCCTTGGGTCAATCGTCATGGTTCTTTGCTCCTAGCTTCGGCGTAGCGGCAATTTTCCGCTTCATCTTGTTCATCCAAGGCTTCCACAACTTTACCCTCAACCCCTTCCACATGATGGGCGTAGCAGGTGTATTGGGTGGTGCATTACTTTGCGCGATTCACGGTGCAACAGTCGAAAATACCTTGTTTGAAGATGGCGAAGGTGCAAACACCTTCCGTGCCTTCAACCCAACTCAATCAGAAGAAACCTACTCAATGGTGACAGCAAACCGTTTCTGGTCACAGATATTCGGGATTGCTTTCTCCAACAAGCGTTGGCTGCACTTCTTCATGTTGTTTGTCCCGGTAACAGGCTTGTGGATGGCAGCAATTGGAATTGTTGGTTTGGCGCTGAACCTGCGGGCTTATGACTTCGTATCGCAAGAATTGCGTGCGGCAGAAGACCCAGAGTTTGAAACATTCTATACCAAAAACATTTTGCTGAACGAGGGTATCCGCGCTTGGATGGCTCCTCAAGATCAGCCTCACGAACAATTTGTCTTCCCTGAAGAAGTATTACCTCGCGGTAACGCTCTCTAAGGATCGATAATGCATTAATCTGCATTTAGCATTCATCATTTATCCCCCGCCTTTTTTGGTGGGGGTTTTTTTATTTCTCGTCAATATCCATAATCCATGTGTTATATTGATTGAAGGTGTAAAAACCCAGAGCGAAATGCTCTGCCTTTTTGAAACTTAGACCACTTAGGCAACAAGGAGGTGATGCCCATGATAGAAAGTAGTATACGCATGGGTCATCAGGTTGCAGTTAGCCGGCTGTGTGCCGGGGCTGTTCTCTAAAAGTTAGCCTTAGTTCTCTTGAGAGACTAAGTTAGCTCAAGTAGCAAGGCTCGCTCGGAGTTCCTTCCGGCAGTCTGGTTGCAACCTGAAGACCCGCTAGACCGCCCTGAATTAGGTCATCCGATCTAATTCAGGGCGGATAGTTTTTTAAGGGTGTTTTTTAAGTTTTTTCATCAACTCTGGCTCGGAAAAATCTAGAAGAATCAGGTTTTATGTAGCAATGGTGCAACTACTTATTGAAGCCGAAATTCAACAACGGGCAAGCGTTCTTAATGGTTGGACAGTAGAAGGTTCCAAATTGCAGTGTAGCCGCAAGTTTAAGGATTTTATTCAGGCAATTGAATTTGTAAATCAGCTCGAGCCGAGCCTGCTGAGTCGGCGGGACATCATCCATATATAGAGATTTCTTACAACAAAGTCAAGATAGCCCTGACAACACATGATGCAGGTGGGTTGACACAGAAAGACTTTGAATTGGCGGAAGTAATTTCCCAAATTCCGTAGGGGTCGGGTTTACGCGCCCACAAAGGGGAAAGAGCGCACGCCAGTCCACTCACTCCTCCACCCCCCAACTCTAGAGCCACTACGAATAGACGGTACAGGCAACCGCGCTGCCTTGACTCACCACATGTGGCTGGCTCCTCTACCGACCAATAATGAGAAATTTCTTATCGCCTGGGATGTGTGACAGTTTATGAGGCGATCGCTGCTATGTTGTCAGATGACTCAAATGTTTTATAATACCAAAGTATAAGGGTATGTTTTTGCATTAAGTTAATCACATCAATTTTTATACAAAATTAATTAGTTATTAGCTTGGCAAAAACTAGAATTGTAGTGATGACAATTAAGCCTCATAAACAGGTTTAAATAAAGATGTGGCATTTTCCGGAATAAGTGCAACAAACAAGGTTATCTATACAAGGTGTGAGGAAAAGAGGAAAGATGTCTAATATATTGTGGAAATCCTTGGTGGTTAGTCCAGCGGTTTTAGGAGCAACGTTGTTAGTTTCAGCAACAGCGATCGCAGCTCCAACTACAACCACCCAGAAGGCTATTCAGACAGAAGCATTACAAACTGAAAAATCAGAAGTAGCTTCAACAGAAGCATTACAAGCTGACAAACTAGAAGTTCTACCAACAGTAGATAAACTAGAAGCTTCAAAAAATACTTCTAAAGGTATAGTATTCCCAACTGCCGCTACAGAAGTTGCCCAAAAGCCAGAAGTAGCTCAAGTACAAAACAGTACAGTATTTTCAACATCTACCGCCACTACAGTTGGTAAAAAACCACAAGTATTGGCTCAAGTACAACAAGTACAAGAACAAACTCAAGTTAACACTTTAGATCAAGTTAACAAGTACAGCAACGAAGGTAAGAGCGGTAATTCTCAGGCGCAAGTAACATCGGTTTCCCAGTTTTCCGACGTACAACCGACAGACTGGGCATTCCAAGCGTTACAGTCCTTGGTTGAGCGTTACGGTTGTATCGCAGGTTATCCAAATGGAACTTATCGCGGAAACCGTGCTTTAACCCGTTATGAATTTGCCGCTGGTTTAAATGCTTGTTTGGATCGCGTTAACGAATTGATCGCCACAGCCACCGCTGACTTGGTAACAAAAGAAGATTTGGCGACCTTACAGCGTTTGCAAGAAGAATTTTCCGCAGAACTAGCAACTCTACGCGGACGTGTAGATGCGTTAGAAGCCCGGACTGCTGAATTAGAGTCAAATCAATTCTCTACCACTACCAAGTTGGTGGGTGAAGCGATATTCGCCCTCACTGATGCTTTTGGCGATCAAGCAGGCGACAATAACAACACCGTCTTCCAAGAAAGAATACGTTTAGACTTGCAAACCAGCTTCACTGGTAGAGACATTTTACACACCCGTCTTGCCACTGGTAATGCAGGAAGATTGAACTTAGGTACTGATAGAGACGTTAACGGAGACGGAGCTATAGGTCCCTCGGAGCGTAGTGCTGAAGGTCTTCAAACCTTTAACATAACGGGAAATGAAAACAATAATAACGGTGTCGTCCTAGACTGGTTGGCGTATTACGTTCCCGTAGGACCTGCGAGACTTTACGTTGCAGCTACCGGCGGTATTCATAGCGATTATGCAGCCACTGTCAACCCTTACTTTGAGGACTATGACGGCGGTAATGGCGCTCTAACTGCATTCGGTTCGGAAAACCCCATCTTCCGGATTGGTGGTGGCGCAGGCGCAGCGCTAAACTTCAACTTTGGTAGAGGCGGCGGTATCCTGAAACCAAGCGCACTAACTATAGGTTATTTGGGATCTGAAGCAAATAACCCTAATGGTGGTTCTGGTATATTCAATGGCAACTATGCTGCTCTAGGACAGTTGAACTTTAACTTGGGCGATCGCATCGCCTTAGCTGCAACCTACGTCCACGGCTACCACGGCGCTGGAAGTGCTTTATTTGATGCAGGTGGATTCCAAGGACAAAACGTTCCTTTAGTAGGTACTTCACAATCCAACGCTCTGAGCGCTACAAACGCATCTTCAAGTAACTCCTACGGTCTGTCAGCAGCCATTAGACCAAGTGACAAACTGTCTATCAGCGGCTTTGTGTCTTACCACGATGTTATCGGCTTCGGTAGTAATGATGATTTTGAAGCTTTCAGTTACGGAGCCGGCATAGCCCTACCTGACTTTGGTAAGAAGGGTAACGTTTTAGGTATCTTCGGTGGCGCACAACCTTACGCCTTGGGTCGTACTGGTCGTGGTTCTAGAGATATTCCCTATCAAGTTGAAGGTTTCTACAAGTATCGCGTGTCTGATAACGTTTCCATCACTCCTGGTGTGATTTGGTTGACCTCTCCTGGTCAAAATAGCGATAACGATGATGCGTTTATCGGTACTCTCAGAACAACATTCACCTTCTAGAACATTGACAATCTGACTACAATTTAAAACCCTATTTTTCCCCGCCCTCAAGCGGGGTTTTTTATTCGTAGTCAGCGCTGACTACAAAGTATCAAACCCTAGTGGAGAACCGGAGTATACTAGAAAAAGGATGAAGTATGAAGTATGAAAGATGAAAAATCTTTATGCTTCAGCATTCATCCTTTATACTTCATCCTTTAGTACAGCTTGTGGAACTATCGTGTAAATCAGAATACGCAATTCTTGCCTTATTAGAGTTGGCAATTCATTACCAAAGCGGTGAACCGCTGCAAATTCGCACCATTGCGGCACAACAAAATATACCCGATCGCTATCTCGAACAACTGTTAGCAACTTTGAGACGTGGAGGTATAGTCAAAAGCCAACGCGGGTCAAAGGGTGGCTATATCCTGTCGCGGGAACCTTGGAAAATAACACTTTTCGAGGTGATGGGATGTTTGGAAGGGTTAGATGTACGGACGTGTGATGAAGATGTCCAGCCGAAAACTGTAGACAGTGGTGTTATAGAAGAAATCTGGCTTGAAGCACGTCAAGCAGCAAACGCAGTTTTACAAAATTACACGCTTGGGGATCTCCGTGAGAAACGAGATGCACGGCGGCAGTTAGATATCATGTACTACATTTAGTCAATGGTTAATAGTACTCGACCAATTTCAAGAAAGCGCGGTTACGTGGTTAGATTCGGTGACTTCACAGCTATTAGTCGGGAAGGACAGCGGAACATCAAGTGTGTTCCTTCTGCTTTCAACATTGTAAAATTAATAAATGAAGTGATTACCGTAGCCGACGAAGCGATCGCCTACCATCGCCGTTTGGCAAGATAACAAAAGCTATTATCTGGCATTTTCAGTGGCGCATTATATCCAGCAATTCCTGTCGCCCAACGACTACAAAATCAAGGGCGCTTAATTGTGATGATTCAACCCAGTTTTGGAGAGAGGTATCTGAGTACGCCGTTGTTCCAAGACTTAAATTCGTGCATTAACAGCTAACATTAGCTAACAATAAATTGGAGTAATGGCATCTAATTACTACGAAACTCTTAAAGTAAGTCCGAATGCAAGCCAAGCGGAAATTAAGCAGGCTTATCGCCGCTTAGTGAAATTATTTCATCCGGATACTAATCAACAAACAGCAGACCGCGACCAGATTATACAGATTAATGCAGCATATGAGGTTTTAGGCGACGCACAAAGTCGCCTAAATTATGACCAAAAACTGCGTGAGAAGTCCCAAAAATCTCAGAGCGATCGCCAACAGCGGACAGCAGCTGCTCAACAACGTTACAAAGCCGCAAGGCAAACCGGACGCGATATTGATGACCAAATTGAGGCATGGCTGCACCTAGTTTATCAACCAGTCAATCGCTTAGTTAGTGGCATTCTCGATTCTCTAGAAGACCAAATCGATCAACTAGCTGCCGATCCCTTTGATGATGAACTATTAGAAGAATTCCAGGATTACTTAAACACCTGTCGAAATGACCTCAAGCAAGCGCAAATTAGTTTTCGTTCCCTACCAAATCCCCCAAGTTTAGCAAGAGCTGCGGCTCACCTCTACTACAGCCTGAATCGGATCGCCGATGGGCTTGACGAGTTAGAATTTTTCCCTTTGAACTACGACGAACATTATCTGCACACCGGACACGAAATGTTCCGCATCGCCACGAGATTGCACCGCGAGGCGCAAGAATCTATAGATGTATATGTATAGGGTTAGTTATATGTTAGTAGTTCTTTGTTACTAGTTAGTTGTTATAACCAACAACCATCAGCGCTCCAACGCTCCTTTTGTACAGACGTTCCACACCGAACGTCTCTACCTAACCACGCTCCAACGCTCCCACTAACAAACAACAAAGGAATTAGTTATCCTGGAAATAGTGAAAGTTTAAGAAATTTTAAATTCTGCTGACAGGATACTCATGCAATGCATTGTTAATCGCCGCGCTCAGTTTTCCGCAAGTCATCGGTATTGGTTACCAGAACTAAGTGAAGCAGAGAATATTGATAAATTTGGCGCTTGTTCGCGATTTCCCGGACATGGACATAACTATGTTCTATTTGTCTCTTTAGCTGGGGAATTAGATGAATATGGCATGGTGGTGAATTTGTCTGATGTGAAACACGTAATTAAGCAAGAAGTTACAAGCCAACTAGACTTTTCTTATCTCAACAATGTGTGGACAGAATTTCAACAAACTCTGCCCACTACAGAGAATATTGCACGAGTTATCTGGCAGCGCCTAGCACCCCACTTGCCTGTAGTCCGCGTGCAGTTGTTTGAAAATCCTGAACTTTGGGCAGATTATATGGGAAACTCAATGGAAGCTTATCTGACTATCAGCACACATTTTAGCGCCGCTCACAGATTGGCTCACCCGAACCTCAGCGATCAAGAGAACGCGGAGATTTACGGTAAATGCGCTCGGACTCACGGTCACGGACACAACTACCATTTAGAAGTTACCGTCAAAGGAGAAATTGACCCGCGCACGGGGATGATTGTAGATTTAGGTGCTTTGAATCAAGCGATAGAAGATTATGTTGTCGAACCATTCGACCACACCTTTTTAAACAAAGATATTGCTTACTTTGGCGAAGTAGTCCCTACTGCTGAGAATATCGCACTTTACATCAGTAATTTGCTGCGATCGCCTATTCAAGAATTGGGAGCAAAGCTTTACAAAGTTAAACTCATCGAAAGTCCGAATAACTCCTGCGAAATCTACTGCACCGAGTCAGAATCAAACTCAGCCAGTGCTGTAGAAAATCGTAAGGATTCAGGCCTAAAGTTAAGGTATTAAAGATGGTGCTTGCATATCAGGGTTGACCATTGCTTTCATAGCTTGCTCAAAAAATTCAATTACGGAACGTCCTTGGCGACGGCAAGTTTGTA
>JAESGF010000052.1_pt1 | contig 137013 bp, 120 predicted proteins | sample 9269621 | NCBI WGS metagenome assembly JAESGF01 (sample SAMN14515066, study PRJNA621663) | algae metagenome | isolation source: Tolypothrix carrinoi HA7290-LM1 and co-occurring heterotrophs from dry rock... | place: USA: Makauwahi cave, Kauai, Hawaii | collected 2011-01-06
ACATCACGGCGTATAGTGCGATATCCGCCACCCGGCGCGAGGAGCTGTGCCGTGTCCGATTGTATCCACTGCGATATCCATGACCTGCTCGAGCCCGAGCTGACGCGCGACGGCGCCGATCTCGGGGCCATCGCGGCCAAGGTGACCGAGGTGCTGGCAGATCTCGTGACCATGGCCGATCCGCAGGATCGCGCGGCCCTGCTCGCGGACGTGATCGCCAATCTCGGCCATATCGTGCTGGAAAAGACCGACCAGCCACAGGGTGCCGGCGGGGGCGAGGCAAGGCCGCGCCGGCACTGATCGTGCCGTTTCGGCACACCGCCAGCCGACGGAACCGCCATGGCGGCGCCTGCGTTGGCGGGCATGGGTGCTGTCCTCTCATTCACCGATGCGCGCGCCGAACGGGTAAAAGCGAAGCTGTGCGCGCTCGCCAGCAGCCGCAGTCCGGGCATGGTCGAGACCGCGCACGGGTTGATCGACGCGCGCCGCATTTTCTGCCGTGACGCCATCGCCGTGCTGATCGATCGCTATGGGTGCCAGACCCGGGTGGGATACAGCGACATCACCGACGTCAGCCCGCAAATGTCGGTTGCCGATATCATCCGCTTGGCCAACTGGCAGGTTGTCGAAGCGGAGGAGCCGCTGCCGGAGACAGTGACGGTGGTCCCTTTCCCGATCGAGCGCGTCGCGAGGCGGCGAGCCGGACATCTGGATTGACCGCTGCCGGCCCCGGTTCGTTATGCCTGGGAGCCTTGGCCTACCGGCACCGACACTTACGGATGCTCCCTTTCCGCGCCTGCGCGGCAGGAGTTGATCCGGGCCCCCACTGCGCTTATCTGGCTGTCATGTCCGAAACCTTGCCGAACGCGGCTTCTGGCCGCCTCTCTTGGCCGCTGCTCGCGGTGGGACTGGCCTTAGGCGCATTGGTTGCCCTGGCCTGCGCGTTGTGGGTCTATTACGGGACGACGGTGTTTTTCGAAATCGTGCGCGCGGGGATTGCGGCGTGTTTCTGAGCCGTTTCTGTCTCGCCCAGGTGACCCGCCAATGACCCAGCAGACCACGCGCATCGTCACCGTCATTGCTGCCTTCCTGGGCGGGCTGGCAATCTTCTCCGTGGCGATTTTCATGGTGGCCGGGCGGCTGCCAACCCCGATCCCGGCGCCATCGGCGATCGGCGGCCCGTTCAGTCTGGTGGACCAGACCGGCAAGCCCGTGACCGAGGCCGACCTGAAGGGCAAACCGTCGCTGATGTTCTTCGGCTTCACGCATTGCCCGGATATCTGCCCGACCGCCTTGTTCGACATGACGCAGCTCTACAAGGCGCTCGGCCGCGACGCCGACAAGTTGCAGGCCTATTTTGTCTCGGTCGATCCGGAGCGCGATACGCCGGCGATCCTCAAGGAATATCTGTCGAGCTTCGATCCGCGGCTGCGCGGACTGACCGGCGATCCTGCCGCGGTGGCGGCGATGGAGAAGGCCTATCGCGTCTACTCCAAGAAGATCCCGCTCGATGGCGGTGGCTACACCATGGATCACACCGCGCTGGTCTATCTCATGGACAAGGAGGGCCGTTTCGTCGCGCCCTTCAATCTCAAGCGCAAGCCGGAAGAAGCGGCCGCGGAGTTGAAGCGGTATCTGTGAGGGTGGTCGGCTACGACGTGGTTGGCCTTTCCGTTGGTCCGCGTTGTCGCCCCTGTTCTGCGCGCACCGTCGAAATGCGGCTTGCGCATGCTGCAGAGCGAAAGCCCCGGCGTTGCCGGGGCCCTGCGCTGTTTAATTTTGAGGGATGGATTAGCGCGCGCCCGGCGTGTTCGGGCCGCCTTTAGTGGTTCCCTGCGCACCGCCTGCGGTCGAGCTGGGCGAACTCTCACCCGAGCGACCTGCGCCGGTCGTGCTCTTCGGCGCTGCTTTCATGTTGCCCGAGGGCATGCCGCCAGCCGGCTTTTCCAGCTCGCCGGACTTCGACGTGCCTTGTGCGCCGCCTGCGGTCGAAGACGGTCCGCTGGACTGAGCGGCGGCTAGCTTCGCGCGGTCCCCGTCATCTGACCGACTGCGTCGGCAGGTCCGGCCGCGGCAACAACCGCCTCTTGATGCAATCGCCGAGCGTCCGGACTCTGATCGTCTGAGGGATTGCCCGGAACATGTGCCGGCGCCGGGCGTTCGTCGCTCTGAATCCTTCAACCCGGGAGCGCAGCGATGGGAATCTTCACGAAAGACATCAAGAGCATGGAAGATCTTTTCATCCATGGGCTCCAGGACATCTATTATGCCGAGAAGCAGATCACCAAAGCCCTGCCAAAGCTGATCGAGCTTGCTACCAACCGCGATCTGTCCGCCGGGCTGCGCGCTCATCTGGAGGAAACCGAAAAGCAGATCGAGCGCCTCGATCAGGTCTTCAAGAAACTCGGACATACGCCGAAGGGTACTCAGTGCCCCGCGATCGACGGCATCCTGAAGGAAGGGGACGAGATCACCGGCGAGGTTGCCGATAAGTCGGTTCTGGATGCGGCCATCGTCGCCAGCTGCCAGGCCGTCGAGCATTATGAAATGACCCGTTACGGTACGCTGATCGCTTGGGCCGAAGAACTCGGCCACGACGATGTGGTGCGCTTCCTGACCACGAATCTGAACGAGGAAAAGGCTGCGAACACGAAGCTGAATACCGTGGCGCTTCGCAAAGGCGTCAACAAAAAAGCCGTGGCCTGACCACGCTACTGTTCTTCATACCGGCGGCCCGCAAGGGCCGCCGGCTCGGCTTGTGTCTGGCACCCGCGAACGACCCCGGCAATCGATCACGCTGGTGACTGTCGCAATACGTCCTGCCATTCCGGACGGCGATCGATCTGCGCCTTCGCAAACGGGCAGAGCGGGATGATCGCGACGCCATCGCGTCTTGCATCTTCGATCGCCTGCCGCACCAGCCGCTCTCCGACTTTGCGGCCACGCAACGCCGCCGGAACTTCCGTGTGGTCGATGATGATCAGCTTGTCGCCGGCGCGGCTGTAGGTCATCTCCGCCTCGGCGCCGTCGATGACCAGCCGGTAGCGGCCCTTCGACGCGCCATCGTCCCGCTCAACAATGCCATCCACGGCCGGGGGCGGATTGTGCGGACGTTCGGCATCCGCCGCGCGCACCTTTCGCGGCTGCCCCGGCGCACATTCGAGCAGGTCGCGGTCCCATGCTCCGAGATCCGCAGCGGCCACGTAGGTCGATACGAGAAACGCCATTAGCGCTGCGTCGGGATCGGCAGCGGCCTGCACGGCATCGTAAGGCAGCATGAATTCGGAAAGGCTGTCGCTCCAGAACGCAGCATCGGGCCGGACCGGGGCGTCCCGATAACCGTTCGGAGCCGGGTAGGCGTAAGCGTAGAAGGCAGGATAGTCGATGCCGTTTCCACCAGGCCAGAAGCCCGCCGAAGACACTTCCCGGTCGTAGGCTTCCTGCGCCACATCATCCGGCAGGGTCGGGATACCGGCGGGGTGAAGCGGCGCACGCCGCCCGGAGAAGCGGGTGACCGCCAGATCCAGAGCTCCCCAGAACAAGTGAACCGGACTGGACTTCCCGACAAAGGATGTCCGGAACCGGTTGAAGACCCGGTCGACGGCCACGAGGGCCTGATGGTAGCGCTGCACGGCGTCACGGTCATAGGGCCGGTCGCGATGGTCCTCGCTGAACGGAACGGGGTTGGGCACCTCGTTCGGATTGTCGCTGAAGGTCGGCGTGCCGCCGAGGTCGGCAATCATCTGCACGACATGCGCGCGGAATTCCGCGACCGTGGTCGGGCCGAGCGGGAACGACGCCTGTTTGCCATTGCCGCAGGTGCCGACGACCTTGTGTTCATGCAGATCGAACACAATCTCGATGCCCGGACCGTCGGGGATCGGGGACGATGTCAGGCCGCGCGGCGTGACGTAGAAGGTCGCATTCCAGGAATGGTTGAGCCACGGCGAATGCGCCAGCCGGTATTTGCCGACGATCTGCAGATAGAGATGCAGCGCTGAACAGGTCTCGCGCCAGCTGAGATAATCGAGGTGGGGCCACGTGCTCGTCATTGCGCGTCTCCTTCCGGTATTTGCTTGAATAGGGTGCCGTCCTGCGATCATGCGTCAGGCTGTTGCCAATGAGGATAGGTGACGTAGGCCGTCACGACCTCATCACCGTGCGAACGGATCGTCACCCTGTCTCCTTGTTGCATGGCGATGATCTCGCCGGGACCGGCTGTCACCGATCTGTGCTCATCGGAAACAGTGATTGTTCCTTCTAGGATCACCATGGTGTCATGTACGGCCATGGTCTCCTTCAGGACCTGGTTCGGCCCGTAGCGTCCGAACCCGATCGTCACCGGCCCGCCATGCCGTTGGTCGAGAACATTGCCGGCGAAGATGTCACCGTCCTGTCCCGGGGAGCGTTTCAGAGCGGCGTCGGCGAATGCGAACTTGTGAATGGGCATGGTGGTTTCCTTTCAGACTGGATGTCGCATGCCGACAATGTGAAGTATCGGGGGAACGTTGCGTCCGAATTCGCGCGCCGGCCTATGGTTAGAACTGGGGCTCAGCCTCGACCCTACGACTTCAATCCGGCAAGGGAATGTGCTCGTCGCGATCGTCAGCCGGGAGATCGAAGCGCCCCTTGCCCCAATTCGCAGCGCGCCATTCGGCCTTGGCAAGTTCAATGCGTTCCTGCGACGAAGCGACGAAGTTCCACCAGATGTAGCGAGGGCCGCTGAGCGTCGCTCCGCCGAGGATCATCAGCCGCGCGCCCTGGCCGCCGGCCGCGACCGTGATCCTGTCGCCGGGACGGAAGACCATCATGCGGCCGGCGTCGAAGTCCTGGCCTGCCACTGAAATCGAACCCTCGACGATGTAGATGCCGCGGTCCTCATGGTCATTCGGCATCGGCAGCCGGCTTCCGGGCTCGAGAGTCACGTCGGCGTAGAAGGTTTCCGAGAACATGGTCGCGGGCGCGCTGTTGCCGTAAGCGCTTCCGAGGATGAGTCGAACCGTGACGCCACGATCCTCGATCACCGGCAGCGCATCCTTGCCATGATGCTCGAACGTCGGTGCCACATCCTCATGGCTGTCGGGCAACGCTAGCCATGTCTGGATACCGAACAGACTGTTCGGCCCGCTGCGGGCAGCGGCGGATGTCCGCTCCGAGTGAGTCACGCCACGCCCGGCCACCATCCAGTTCAGCGCGCCGGGGGTGATGATCTGATCGGCCCCGGTGCTGTCGCGGTGATGGAAGTCGCCGCGGTAAAGATACGTCACTGTGGCAAGACCGATATGCGGGTGCGGGCGCACGTCGATGCCCTGGCCGGTCAGCAATTCGGCTGGCCCGGCCTGGTCGAAGAAAATAAACGGCCCGACCATCTGACGCTTCGGTGCCGGCAATGCGCGCCGGACCTCAAAGCCGCCGAGGTCGCGCGCGCGCGGGACAATGAGGGTCTCGATTGAATCTGCGCCGACCTCATCGGGACAGCCCGGTTCGATTGCAGGGTTCCAACTCATGCGGGTCGTCCTCTTCTATCGCGGTTCAATCAAAATTGCGTATCCAGCGCGTCATCACGGATGAACGCCAACAGGTCCGCGTTCACGATCTCGGGATGGGTGGCGAAGAGGCCATGCGAAAGGCCCGGATAGGTCTTCAGCGTTCCGTCCCGCACCAGGTTGATCGCCTTGAGCGCCGAGTTTGCCATCGGGACGATCTGGTCATCCTCGCCATGCAGGAAAAGGACTGGAACGGCGATTGTCTCCAGATCCCCGGTAAAGTCGGTCTCGGAAAAGGCTTTGATGCAGTCGTAGTGCGCCTTCGCCCCGCCGGCCATGCCCTGACGCCACCAGTTGTCGATCAGGCCCGGGCTGATCTCCGCGCCCTCGCGGTTGAAGCCATAGAACGGGCCGCCCGGGATGCCTTTGTAGAATTGCGCGCGGTTTCGCGACAACGCGTCGCGGAATTCGTCGAAGACCTCCATCGGAATGCCGTCCGGGTTCTTTTCGGATTTGACCATCACCGGAGGAACCGCGCCGATCAGCACAGCCTTGGCTATGCGGCCCGGCCTGGCTCGCGCCGCATAGCGCGCGACCTCGCCACCGCCGGTCGAATGGCCGATATGGATGGCATCGCGAAGGTCCAGCGCCTCGACGATTGCTGTGACGTCGGCAGCATAGGTGTCCATGTCGTTGCCGGTGTCGGTCTGGTCCGACCGGCCATGGCCGCGCCGGTCATGCGCAATCACGCGATAGCCCTGAGACAGGAAGAACAGCATCTGGCTGTCCCAATCGTCAGCGCTCAACGGCCAGCCGTGGTGGAACATCACCGGCTGTGCGTCTTTCGGACCCCAGTCCTTGTAGAACAGATTGGTGCCGTCGGCTGCGGTGACTGTGGCCATGACAGGTATCCTTCAGATTGAGCAGGCGTTGGAACCGACCGGTCAGGCGTCACGGCGTGTGATCCGGACTGCGCCGCTGCCGCCGCCGGTTTCAATGGGAGACGAAGCCGCTCGGTGGTTCCAGCCCGATTGAGCCTAGCAAGCGTCCGAACGAGGTGCGGCGCGGAAGCTGCGGTCGAGTTGCCAATCTTGCGGGTTAGTCCCGGGGTGATGCGCGGCGTCGGAAAAGGTCTCGGTTTCGCCGCCACCCCGAAAGAATCGCAATATCGGCACCTGCGCAGCAGCCACAGCACCGCATTGCTGCGCAACCTCGGCTAGATCGAGCCGGCGCGCCGATCGACCGCTCGGTCTTTACGTGGCGCTGGCCAGGCATCTGGCCGGCGAGGCCGATTTGCAAAGGACATTTACAATGACCGACAAGATGAAAGCTGTCGTGCTTGGCCGTTTCGGCGGAGCTGACGTGTTTGAATTGCGCGAGGTTCCCGTGCCGGCGGTCGGACCGCGGCAAGTACGGGTGCGTGTCCACGCAACCGCCGTCAATCCTCTCGACTACCAGATCCGCCGCGGCGATTACGCCGACAACGTACCGCTGCCCGCCATCATCGGACATGACATTTCAGGTGTCGTTGAGGAAGCTGGATCGCACGTCAGCGAGCTTCGGGTTGGAGACGAAGTTTATTACACGCCGAAGATTTTCGGTGGTCCGGGGTCCTATGCGGAGCAGCACGTTGCCGATGTCGATCTTGTCGGCCGCAAGCCACGGAACGTCAGTCATCTGGAGGCCGCAAGCCTCACCCTCGTTGGAGGAACGGTCTGGGAAGCCTTCGTCACGCGAGCCCAGCTCGCCGTCGGCGAGACCATTCTCATTCACGGCGGTGCCGGGGGCGTCGGCACCATCGCGATCCAGCTTGCAAAGGCGATCGGGGCGCGGGTGATCACGACGGCACGGAAGGACGACCACGCATTCGTCCGCGGTCTGGGTGCGGACGAGATGATCGACTTTACGACAGAGGACTATGTCGACGCCGTCTCGCAGTTGACCAACGGGCGAGGTGTGAACGTTATCTTCGATACGATCGGCGGGGACGCACTAACGAGAAGCCCGCTCGCGCTTGCAGATTTTGGACGCGTGGTAAGCCTTGTCGATATCTCGCAGCCGCAGAACCTCGTAGAGGCGTGGGGCAAGAACGCGGCCTACCATTTCGTCTTCACGCGTCAGAACAGGGGCAAGCTGGACGCACTCACGAACCTCGTCGAGCGCGGCCTTGTGAAGCCCGTGATCGGTGCGGTCCTGCCACTTGCCCGGATGAGCGAAGCCCATGACCTGCTCGAAAACGGAGGGCGTCGCGGGCTTCGTGGAAAGGTCGCGATCGACGTGGCCGGACAGACTGTAATGCTCCCCTGAAACGGTGAGAGCATTGCGCCGCAGGGGGAAGGCGATGAACCGCGATAGGTTCATGTAGACCGGATCATGTCGGGTACTGCGAGAGCGCGAGTAGCCGAGTATTCGCGAGTGAAGCAACGGATGCCAGCCATATGTCGATGCTCGGCGATGGCACCGCTATACCGCGGTGCGCCAGCAGCATTTTTGGCGTGTCTGCGCTGGCTCGCCCAAAGCAGTTTGTCGAAATCACCTTCTGTGCGGTGATCGGTCGCACCGCAAACTGATCATATCGAGCATTACCTGAGCTTCGCGTTTTGGAGAAGATCTGCGAGCTCTTAGATGACGGACCTTCCGGTTACGCAGATTGCTGAGGAGGTCGGGTATTCATCGAACCAGGTCCTGGTCCGGGTCTTCGCCAAGCATCGGCACATGAGTCCGACGGACTATCGCCCGGCGGTGCGCGATCCAGTACGCCGGGCTTCGCTTCAAGCGCGGGAGACACGCCAATGACCGAGCTGGCCCATTCGTCGTTCGCACAATGGCACCGCAACGGACGACACGCACCCTATCTGCGGTCGATGAAATCCCGCGGCCGAATCCTCGATCTTCTTGAAGTCCGGCGACCAGCCGGGGACATGTCCCGGCCACCCCTGCCGGACATCGTCCTGATGGAGGACATGCTTGGTTGCAGTCGTGTCAGGGGAGACCTGGGAGGAGGTCGCTTCGATATGGCGACCGCGAAAGGCGCGCTCGCTGTCGCGGCGCCGAACTTCGCCACCACGGTGATCAATGACGAAAGCCATCGGCTCCGCAGCCTGGCGTTCCCTGTCGCGCAATGGCAAGGCGTGCTCGAGGAAGCCGCCGACGGCCGGATCTCGCTCGACAGCTACAGCATCTACGGCCGGGTGTTCGATTCGCCGAGCATCCGGTCAGCGCTGCGGAGCCTCTGGGCTCTCTGCGACGACGAGGGGGCGCCGTCGCGTCTGCTGGCGCGTGCCGCGGGCTGCGAGATCATGGCCGAGCTGTGCCGGTTGGGTGGGGCACCGTTCGTGCCGGCAAAGGGCGGGCTTGCACCCTGGGCGGAGCGGCGTTGCCTGGAGCTTATGCGGGCCCGTCTGTCGGAAGACATCAGCCTTGATGAACTGGCAGCCGAGGCGCAGCTCTCACCATTTCATTTCGCACGCATGTTCAAGCAAAGCTTGGGCGTGCCGCCGCGGGTTTACCTGACACGATTGAGACTGGAGAAAGCCTGCGAGCTTCTCGAGATGACGGATCGTCCGGTGACAGAGATCGCACACGACGTCGGGTACTCGTCGAACCAGGTCCTCGCCCGGGTCTTCCTCAAGCATCGGCGCATGAGCCCGACCGACTATCGTCAGGCAGTTCGCGATCCGAGGCGTAAAGTCTCTCTGGGCGCGCAAGGAACGACGCTTGTGGCGGCAGAGGACAATCGATGACGCCGCCGCGTTAGTTTTTCGTGGTCGCTACCTGATGTTCGCCGCAGCCAGTTGCCTGTCGTATTCCAGCACGCTCAGCAACAGTACTTGGGCGGCCTTGCCGCATTGTTCGAGCGAAGAGAATTCCGCCTCGTTGTGGCTGATGCCGTCCTTGCACGGCGCAAAGATCATTGCCGAGGGTGTGACGCGCGACACATACACCGCATCGTGGCCGGCGCCCGACACGATGTCCCGCGCGGTGAAGCCGGTGCGCGCGACGGCGCTGCGGATCGCATCAAGACACGTGGCATCGAAGGCCACCGGCGGCTGTTCCCAGATGCGTGTCAGCGTGCCGGTGAGGTCGAGCTCGCGCAATGTCGAATCGAACGCGTGGCGAATCTCTGCCTCCATGTCCTCCAGCACCGGCATTTCCGGGTGACGAAGGTCGATGGTGAAAAAGGTCTCGCCCGGCACGACATTGCGTGAGTTCGGCTTAACCTCGAGTGAGCCCACGGTTCCCACCGCAAAAGGCGGGTGGTGTTTGGCGATGCGATCCACCGCCTCGATCATGCGCGCGGTTCCGACCAGTGCATTCTTTCGCATGGTCATCGGCGTCGCCCCGGTGTGGGCGTCCTGACCGATCATGGTGGCGTCGAACCAGCGCACGCCCTGCGCGCCGATCACCACGCCGACGTCGCAGTTCTCACGTTCGAGGATCGGGCCTTGCTCGATATGCAATTCGAAATAGGCGGACAGCGGATGGTCGCCACAGCGCTCGTGGCCGCGATAGTCGATGCCTTCCAGCGCCTCGCCGAATGTCACACCGCTGCGATCCGTCTGCGCCACCGCATAGGCACGGTCGAACACTCCACCGAACACGCCTGACGCAATCAGGGCCGGTGCAAACCGGGAGCCTTCCTCATTGGTGAAATTGATCACCTCGATTGGGGCGTAGGTCTGGTAACCGGCATTGCGCAACGTGCGCAGCACCTCGAGTGCGGACAGCACGCCGAGCACGCCGTCGAACTTGCCGCCGGTCGGCTGGGTGTCGAGATGGCTCCCCATCGCAATCGGCGGAATATCTTTGCGGCTGCCCTCCATCCGGGCGAACATATTGCCCATGTCGTCGACCGTGACGTGGCATCCGAGTGATTCCGCGCGCGCTTTGAACCAGTCGCGAACCTTGCGATCCTCCTCGCTGAGCGTGAGGCGGCAGATGCCGCCCTTCGCGGTCGCACCGAACGCCGCAGTCTCCATGATGTCATCCCACAGCCGATCCGGATCGATCGCGAGGTTGCCGAGAGTGTGCGGCGACGCGGTTCGTTCGTTCATGAGACAGGGTGACCGGGCATCAATTCGCGGGACGGGGCGGCGGGTATAGGTCCAACCCGAACATGGTCTCAAGCGCTGCGCAAGGGATCGGAACGATGGTAAAGCCAGCGCGCCGGCTAGCGTGGGATGGCCGGGCGGGCGGTTATGCCGCACCGGAAGCGGTGCTGCATCCCTCCCGTTCTCCTCGCTTGCCCGCCAGGCCCTGGGGTCGGCGTTGAAATTGATCAGGCCTTCGGCGATCCGGCTTGTTGTCCGCCGCGCTTTCTCTACACTCTGCTCAATCAATAGGCAGGCGCTGCATAGCCTCGCGGCCAAGCTGCCGTCTGCCGCGTGCCGGAGCGCGTTTTCGCAACTGGCACATTCCTTGATGCTTCGACTTGTCAGCCTTCCAACGGTTCGCGTCCCAGGGGAGAAACATGTTGAGATCACTGTCTGTTCTGAAATTCGGTCCGGCTTTCGCCGTTGCCAGTGTGCTGGCTGTGTTTGCCAGCCCGGCCTCCGCCCAGTCCACGGTGCGGATCGGCATGACCGCGGCGGATATCCCGCGCACCCTTGGCCAGCCGGACCAGGGGTTCGAAGGCAACCGCTTCACCGGCAACACCATGTATGAGGGTCTGACCCTCTGGGATCTGTCCTCGGCTGAAAAGCCGAGCGTGATCATCCCCGGTCTTGCGACGGAATGGGCGGTGTCGCCCACCGACAATACCAAATGGATCTTCAAGCTGCGGCCCGGCGTGAAATTCCACGACGGCTCCGATTTCAATGCCGATGCCGTGGTCTGGAATGTCGAGAAGGTGCTGAAGCAGGACGCGCCGCATTTCGACGCCAGCCAGGTCGGCGTCACCGCCTCGCGCATGCCGACCTTGCGCAGCGCCCGCAAGATCGATGACATGACCGTGGAACTGACGACATCGGCGCCGGAATCGCTGTTGCCGATCAATCTGACGAATCTGTTCATGGCGTCGCCTGCGCACTGGCAGAAGCTTTATGACGCGGCCAGCGCCACTGATCCGAAGGAAAAGGCGAAGCAGGCCTGGGATGCCTTCGCGCGCAATGCGTCCGGCACAGGCCCGTGGAAGATGGACCGGTTCGTGCCGCGTGAACGGCTCGAGCTGGTGAAGAACGATGCGTACTGGAATCCGGCGCGCCGGCCCAAGGTGGACAAGCTCGTGCTTCTGCCGATGCCGGAAGCCAATGCCCGCACCGCGGCGCTGTTGTCGGGGCAGGTCGACTGGATTGAAAATCCGTCGCCCGACGCGCTGCCGCAGATCAAGCAGCGCGGCTTCGTCATTCATGCGAACGAGCAGCCGCATGTCTGGCCGTGGCAGTTCAGCCGTATCGAGGGCTCGCCGTGGAACGACATCCGGGTCCGCAAGGCCGCCAATCTCTGCATCGATCGCAACGCGATGAAGGACGGTCTGCTCGGCGGGCTGATGGCGCCGGCGAGTGGCACCTTCGAGCCCGGTCATCCGTGGCGCGGCAATCCGAAATTCCAGATCAAGTATGATCCGGAACAGGCCCGCAAGCTGATGACCGAAGCCGGCTTCTCCAAGACCAAGCGGCTGAAGGTGAAGACCCAGACTTCGGCGTCGGGCTCCGGCCAGATGCTGCCGCTGCCGATGAACGAGTTCATCCAGCAGAGCCTCGCGGAGTGCTTCTTCGATGTCGAGCTCGACGTCATCGAATGGAACACGCTGTTCACCAACTGGCGCAAGGGTGCGAAGGACGAATCCGCCCGCGGCTCGCACGCCACCAACGTGACCTATGCGGCGATGGATCCGTTCTTCGCCATGATCCGGTTCCTGGATTCCAAGATGGCGCCTCCGGTCTCGAACAACTGGGGTTTCATCAACGACCCGGAATACGACAAGCTGGTTGCGGCCGTGCGCGTTGCCTTCGATCCGGCCGAGCGCGACAAGGCGCTGGCTGCGCTGCATGAACGTTCGGTCGACGAAGCGGCGTTTCTCTATGTCGCGCATGACGTCGGACCGCGCGCCATGTCGCCCAAGATCAAGGGCTTCGTTCAGCCAAAGAGCTGGTTCGTCGATTTTTCGACCATGACGATGAACTGACTTTGAAGTACTGCGGCACCGCGCGATGAGCGCGGTGCTGCCATTCTGCTCGTATTCAGGTCGAGCGACCGGACGCCTGCAGCAGCGCGTTCAGCTCCGGTGTCAGCCCGACCGCCGGCAGCGGATCGGTCAGACGATCCGGGAATGCGGACGGGTCGGGAGACGAAACCGCGGCCTCGGCCGCCGTGATCGCCGCGGCAAGCCCGTCAACCACCGCAAAATCGAGCATCGCCGCGACACGCGGCGCGATCGGTGCGAGACCCGCCCCCCCGAGCACGACCACATCCGCGTCAAAACGTTTTACCGCGGTCCGGCATCCGTCCGCGAGGAGCGCGACGCTGCCGTCGGGGTCGGCGGCGATGTCCGCGCCGGTCGGTGCGACGGCATGCACTCCGCCGAGCTGCGCCGACAGGCCGAGCGCGCCGATATATTCGGTCAGCATCGGGATCCAGCGCTCACCGCCGGTAACAACGGCAAAACGGCGCCCGCCTTGCGCTGCCGCAAGGCATCCTGCCTCCGCCATTCCGACAACCGGCACCGATGCAACCTCCCGCAGCGCGCCGAGGCCGGGATCGCCGAAGCAGGCGAGCACCACCGCGTCCGCGCCGTGCCCGAATGCGGCATAGGCGTCGAGCGCCGCATGGCTGGCGATCGCATAGGCGGCGCGGGTGCCGATATAGCGGGGCCCGAAACGCCCGGTCGCGCCGATCAGTTCAGTGCCAGGCTTTGCGAGTGGCCGGGCGGCGGCCACCACCAGATCGGTAATGGACTGGCTGGCATTCGCATTGAGAAGCAACAGCCGCATCGCGTCCTCCATTTCGCTTGGCACAAGCCTTGCTCTTTCAGTGGAACGGAGCGGCGGCCGCCGCAAGTGCTAACCGTCGTGGAGGGGCTATGATCGGTTTCCGTATCGTCGCGCTCGGGGCTGCACTGGTATTCTCCGGCGCCGCACAGCAAGCGTCAGCGCAAGGCGTCCTGCGCATCGGGATGACCGCGTCCGACATCCCTCTCACCACCGGTCAGACCGACCAGGGCGGCGAGGGCCAGCGCTTCATGGGCTACACGGTCTACGACGCGCTCATCAACTGGGACCTCTCATCCGCCGACAAGCCGTCCGAATTGTCGGCGGGGCTCGCCACCAAATGGAGCGTCGACGAGGCCGACAAGACCAAATGGGTCTTCACATTGCGCGAGGGCGTGAAATTCCATGATGGTTCGGAATTCACCGCCGACGCGGTGGTATGGAATCTCGACAAGCTCCTGAAGAACGACAGTCCGCAATTCGATCCCCGGCAGTCGGGGCAGGGCCGCTCCCGCATCCCGGCGGTCGCGAGCTACCGGGCAATCGACAAATACCGGGTCGAGATCACCACAAAGTCTCCCGACGCCACCCTGCCGTATCAGATCGCGTGGATCATGATGTCGTCGCCGGCCCAGTGGGAGAAGGTCGGCAAGAGCTGGGATGCGTTTGCGAAGACGCCGTCCGGCACCGGCCCGTGGAAGCTGGCGGCGTTCGTCCCGCGTGAGCGGGCCGAACTCGTGCCGAACGCGGAATACTGGGATGAGACGCGCCGTCCGAAACTCGACCGGCTGGTTCTGCTGCCATTGCCGGAAGCAAACACTCGCGTCGCGGCGCTGCGATCGGGTCAGGTCGACTGGATCGAGGCGCCATCGCCCGACGCCATCCCTTCCCTGAAAAAGGCCGGCTTTGAAATCGTGGCGAATGCCTATCCGCATAACTGGACCTGGCACTTTTCGCGCATCGAAGGCTCGCCCTGGAACGATATCCGCGTCCGGAAGGCGGCGAATCTCGCGGTCGATCGCGAGGGCATGAAGGAGTTGCTGGGCGGCCTGATGATTCCGGCTGAGGGTTTCTTTCCGCCGGGTCACCAGTGGTTCGGCAAGCCGTCATTCGTGCTGAAGCGCGATCTCGCGCAAGCGAAGAAACTGCTGGCTGAAGCCGGATACGGCCCGGGCAAGCCGCTCAAGACCAAGATTCTGATTTCGACATCCGGCTCCGGCCAGATGCAGCCGCTCACCATGAACGAATTCGTGCAGCAGAACCTGGCGGAGGCGGGAATCCAGGTGGCGTTCGAAGTCGTCGAATGGAACGTGCTGATCAATATCTGGCGCGCCGGTGCGAAGGATGCGTCGACGCGCGGCGGCACGGCGATGAACTACAGCTACTTCATCCAGGACCCGTTCACCGGCTTTATCCGGCACCTGCAATGCAATCTGGCGCCGCCCGGCGGCACCAACTGGGGTCACTATTGCGATCCGGACATGGACAAGATGTTCGACGCCATCCGCACCACCTTCGACCCGGTGGAGCAGACCAAGGTCCTGCAGAAAGTGCACGAGAAATTCGTCGACGATGCGCTGTTCCTCATGGTCACTCACGACGTGAACCCGCGTGCGATGAGCCCTAAGGTCAAGGGTTTCGTGCAGGCGAAGAACTGGTTCCAGAATTTCTCGTCGATCACGATGGCGCGGTGAGGCTTGCGCGGGAAGTGGCCCGTGACGCGGCGCGGTGGCCATTGACTGGGGGACAATAAGATGCGGACATACGCGCGGCAGTCTGGAATTATGCCAGTTCGGAAGTGAGATTTCGATGCTTGTCTATATCGTCAAGCGCATCGTCCTTGCCATCCCGGTGGTGATCGCCGTGGCTCTGGTCTGCTTCCTCCTCGTCCATATCGCGCCCGGCGATCCATTGGTGTCGGTGCTGCCGCCCGATGCCTCGCAGGAACTGGCCGCGCAGATGCGCAAGGCGTACGGCTTCGACCGGCCGCTACCGGTGCAATTCGGCATCTGGATCTGGAACGCGTTGCACGGCGATCTTGGCACATCGATCGCCTCGGGACGTTCCGTCACCGAGGAGGTGATGCGCGCGGTCGTCAATACGCTCCGGCTTGCGGTGGTCGCGAGCCTGATCGGTTTCTTCTTCGGCCTGCTGTTCGGAATATTGGCCGGCTATTTCCGGGATTCATGGATCGACAAGGTCGTCACCACGATTTCGATCGCGGGTGTGTCGACCCCGCATTACTGGCTCGGCATGGTCCTGGTGATCGTGTTTTCGGTGATCCTGGGCTGGCTTCCGGCGGTGGGTGCAGGGCCGGGCGGCTGGGCCTGGGACTGGGATCACATCCAGTATCTGATCCTGCCCGCGATCACCATGTCGGTGATCCCGATGGGCATTGTCAGCCGTACAGTGCGTGCGCTGGTCGGCGATCTGCTGTCGCAGGAATTTGTGCTGGCGTTGCGCTCGAAGGGCCTGGATGAAGTCCGTGTGTTTCGTCATATCCTCAAGAATGCCGCGCCGACCGCAATCGCGGTCATGGGCCTGCAACTCGGTTATCTGCTCGGCGGTTCGATCCTGATCGAGACCGTATTCTCCTGGCCGGGCACGGGCTTCCTGCTCAACTCGGCGATATTCCAGCGCGATCTGCCACTGCTTCAGGGCACGATCCTGGTGCTGGCGCTGTTCTTCGTGGTGCTCAATCTTATTGTCGATGTGCTGCAGGCGGCGATCGACCCACGCATTAAGCGGGCCTAAGCAATGAGCGTGATGGCCGAGGACGTCGTCGAGCCAATCCCACCGACGCGCGCGCGCGGTTACTGGGGCGGCGTTACGCGCCGGCTCGCGCGCGATCCGGTCAGTGTCGGCTGCGCGCTGGTGATCCTGCTGATCGCGCTGGCCGCGATCTTCGCGCCCTGGCTCGGCCTAGCCGATCCCTATCAGGGCAGCATGATCCGCAGGCTCCGTCCGATCGGCACGCCCGGCTATCCGCTGGGCACCGACGAACTCGGCCGCGACATGCTTTCGCGTCTCATCTATGGCGGGCGGCTGACGCTGTTCATCGGGCTGTTTCCGGTGTTCCTCGCGTTTCTGATCGGGACCACGCTGGGCGTGACCGCGGGCTATGTCGGGGGCGTCGTCAATCAGATGATCATGCGCACGATCGACATTTTCTACGCCTTCCCCTCGGTGCTGCTGGCCATCGCCATTTCGGGAGCGCTTGGTGCAGGCATTTTCAACAGTGTGCTCTCGCTGACGATCGTGTTCATTCCGCCGATCGTCCGCGTTGCCGAAAGCGTCACCACCAGCGTGCGCAATCTGGACTTCGTCGATGCCGCGCGCGCGTCCGGCGCCAATGCCCTGACCATCATGCGGGTGCATGTACTCGGCAACGTCCTGGGCCCGATCTTCGTCTACACCACCAGCCTGATCAGCGTGTGCATGATCCTCGCCGCCGGGCTTTCATTTCTCGGTCTCGGCACCAGGCCGCCGGAGCCGGAATGGGGACTGATGCTGAATACGCTACGTACGGCGATCTACGTCAATCCGTGGGTGGCGGCGTTGCCGGGGGTGATGATCTTTGCCGTCTCGATCTGCTTCAACCTTCTGAGCGACGGCCTGCGGAGTGCGATGGATGTCAGAAGCTGAGACGCTCGCTCCCGCGGCCGATATCGGCGGTCCGGCCCAGCCGCTCCTGCAGGTTCAAAACCTGGTCAAGCATTTCAATGTCGGCGGCGGACCGTTCGGCAGCAAGAGCGTGGTACGCGCGGTCGATGACGTTTCGATCTCCGTCGACAAGGGCGAGGTGGTGGGGCTTGTCGGCGAGTCCGGCTGCGGCAAATCGACAACCGCCCGCCTGATCGTCGGCCTCATGCCCTATGACCAGGGCCGCATTCTGTTCGACGGAGAGGCGGTGGGTTCGGCGCTGTCGATGCGCGACCTGCGGCGCCGCGTGCAGATGGTGTTTCAGGACAGCTATGCCTCGCTCAACCCCCGCCTGACGGTCGAGGATACCGTTGCGTTCGGACCGCGCGTGCACGGGCTCGCTGCGGATGCGGCACGCGAGCGCGCGCACGAATTGCTGCGCAAGGTCGGGCTTGATCCGGCCGTGTTCGCCGGCCGCTATCCGCACGAATTGTCCGGCGGGCAAAAGCAGCGCGTCAACATTGCCCGCGCGCTCGCATTGTCGCCGCGGCTGGTGATCCTCGACGAGGCGGTCTCCGCGCTCGACAAGTCGGTGGAGGCCCAGGTCATCAACCTGCTGATCGATCTGAAGAATGAATTCGGCCTGACCTACATCTTCATTTCGCACGACCTCAACGTGATCCGCTTCATCAGCGACCGGATCGTGGTGATGTATCTCGGCGAGGTGGTGGAAAGCGGGCCGGTCGAGGCGATGTGGAATACGCCCTGCCATCCCTATACCGAGGCATTGTTTGCGGCGATGCCGTCACTCGATCCCGACAACCGCACGCAAAATCCTCCGATCGCGGGCGACCCTCCTAATCCGATCAATCCGCCATCCGGCTGCCGCTTCCATACGCGTTGCGCCTTTGCCGAGGATGTCTGCAGCGCAAAGGCGCCGCAGCTGTATCCTGCAGGGCAGGATCGGCATGTCGCGGCGTGCTTCATGGTTGACCCCAATTCCGGGCACTCGCTTGCCGGCAGCCGCGGGGCGAACCATGGCTGATGTCACCCCGGAGCGCGTTGCAATGATGGCGAAGGCGGCGCGCATTCCATTGCCCGACGGCTCGCCGGCGCGGATCGCCAAGGCGGTTACGCCGGTGGCCGCACGTATGGCGCAGGAGGATATCGCGATCGCATTCGAGGTCGAACCTGCGACCTACACGATGATCGCGCGGTGCGGAGCCAAGAGCGGGGTGAAGCCGTGAGCGATCCGGCGCTGCTCTCGCTCGCGGATGCGGCGGACGCTATTCGTGCGCGCAGGTTGTCGTCGGTCGAAGCGACGCAGGCGCTGCTGGCGCGAATCGACAAGTGGCAACCGCTGCTGAATGCCTTCGTCCGGCTCGACAAGGATGCGGCTTTGCAGGCGGCAAGGGATGCAGACGCGGAACTAGCGGCATCCGGGCCGAGGGGGCCGCTGCACGGCGTGCCGCTGGCGCACAAGGATATGTACTATATCAAGGGCGAACTGGCCGGCTGCGGATCGAAAGTCCGAGAGGGCTGGATTGCGCCCGCCACCTCGACAGCGATCGCGCGCCTGGAAGACGCGGGCGCGATCCGCATCGGTGCGCTGCACATGGCGGAATTCGCCTATGGCCCGACCGGGCACAACGCCTATCTCGGTCCCGCGCGCAATCCTTGGGACCCGCATCGCATCACCGGCGGTTCGTCGTCCGGATCGGGCGCTTCGGTTGCAGCGCGAATGACCTATGCCGCGCTGGGGTCCGACACTGGCGGCTCGATCCGTATGCCGGCGCATTGTTGCGGCGTCACCGGATTGAAGACCACGACCGGGCGCGTCAGCCGAGCCAACGCCATGCCGCTGTCGTTCACCCTCGACACCGTCGGCCCGCTGGCGCGAACCGCCGAGGATTGCGGTCTGATCGCCGAAGCCATCGCCGGACCGGACCCGCTCGATCCGGTTACGGATGGTTCGCCGCTCTGGGACAAAGCCGCCGCGCAACGCGACGTGACAGGTCTCACCGTCGGCGTACCGGCAAGCTTCTATGTCGACGGCCTTGAGCCGGATGTGGCTGCGGTGCTCGACACGACGATCGAGCAGCTCGAGAAACTCGGCGCGCGCATCGTCAAGGTCGATCTGCCGGATCAGACCGCGGTTGCGGCCGCCGCACTCGTCGTGCTCGCGGTGGAAGCTGCGGCGCTGCATGCGCCCTGGCTGCGCACGCGGCCTGAAGATTATACGCCGCAGGTGCGCAACCGGCTGGAGAATGGACTGGCCTACAGCGCCATCGAATATCTCGAAGCGCTGCGCTGGCGCGGGGTGGCGTTGCAGGCGCATCTCGAAGCGATCGGCGATGTCGATGTGATCCTGGCGCCGGCATCGCGTTCGGCGGCGCCGCGGATCGATGAGACCGATGTCGGCGGCGGCCCGAATGCAGAGGAACTGGTGGTCGCCGTCATGCGGTTCATGCGACCGGTGAATTATCTCGGGTTGCCGGTGCTGGTGGTGCCGGCCGGGCGCAGCGCGTCGGGGCTGCCGATTGGCCTGCAACTGATCGGACGGCCGTTCGGAGACGAGACCTGTGTGGCGTTCGGCCGCGCGTTTCAGCAGGCCACCGATCACCATCTTCGCGTACCGGACCTGCCGCAATGACCGCACCCGCAAATCCGATCGTCGATATCTCCGGTCTCCATGTCCGCTTCAAGGGCGAGCGGACCGTGCATGCGCTGAACGGCGTGGACATCAAGCTCGCGCAGGGCGAGGTGCTGGGACTGCTCGGCGAATCCGGCTCCGGCAAAAGCGTGACGCTGCGTGCTTTGCTTCGCATGCTGCCTCCGAAGCGCACGGATTTGCGAGGCAGCATCAAGGTCGAGGGCCGGGACGTGATGACGCTCGATCCCGTTGCGCTGGAAAACCTGCGCGGCGGCGTGGTGTCGATGATTTTCCAGGAACCGATGCTGGCGCTTGATCCGGTCTACACCATCGGCGAGCAGATCGCGGAAGCGGTGGTTAAGCACGACAAGGTTTCGTTCACCGACGGCCGCGCGCGCGCGCTCGAAATGCTTGAGCGGGTGCGCATTCCCTCCGCAAAGCGGCGACTCGACAACTACCCGCATGAAATGTCCGGCGGAATGCGCCAGCGCGCCATGATCGCGCTGGCCTTGTCGTGCCGTCCCAAGGTTCTGCTCGCCGACGAGCCGACCACGGCGCTCGACGCCACGGTACAGATCCAAGTGCTGCTGCTGCTGCGGGAACTGCAGCGCGAACTCGGGATGGCGGTGATCTTCGTGACCCACGATATCGGCGTCGCGGTCGAGATCAGCGACCGGATTGCCGTGATGTATGCTGGCCGCATTGTCGAAACCGGTTCATTGCGCCAGGTGGTGAAGCAGCCGGCCCATCCCTATACGCGCGGGTTGTTGTCGTCGACCATGCATGGCGCGCAGCGCGGCCATCGGCTTGAGGCGATCCCCGGCTCGCCACCGCGGCTTGATGCGGTCCCGACCGGGTGCGCGTTCAAGCCGCGCTGTTCGTTTGCCGTGCCGGACTGTGCACGTGGAGACATATCGCTGGAGCCCGTCGAATCCGGACATGCTGCACGGTGCATCAATCTGCGAGCCCTCAATCAACATCCTGCGCCGACGCCGTAATGGTCCGGATCGCTCAACGCACGGCACCCGAAGCCTTTCCATGCAGGACTGCGGCCGAACACCGACTTGAGGAACTATTCGCTTAGCTGTGCGTCCAAATAATCGACCGATCAGCGGTAGAACGATTTTTGGACATGCCACTGGCCCGTAAGTCCTACCCCATAACCCCGGACGGACGATATTTCGTTGTCGCAAAGCGACTATGGCGCTGTTCCAATCCGAATATCTCGGACAGCTTGCGGCGCACGCTGGTTCTCGCGCTCATGGCCGCCAGGCGCGCCGTGCGCGATGCAAATGGGGACAAGCAGGCGCTTGCTCGTGCGCGCGCGGAGGTGAACAAAACCAAAATAGCGTTGGGGGAGCGGGGGCCGCCTTGGTGGACTGATGGGGCGCCCGACTATAACCGGCACCTGGTCAAGACCACGCCGTATGCCGAATGGTTCAGGACGCTTGGCTCGCAGGAATGACGCGCGTCCGACGCCATTCACTGGTTGGCGGTGTCAGACGGCGTCCGGAATTCAGCCGCTGCACCGAAACACAAGTGAGAGACTGCGCACGATCAAGCTCGTCCGGGCCTGAAATAAAGTTATGCGATGGGGTCTGTTTACGGCAGGTTTCGATGACCCTGTATCGCCTTCCAGACGCGAAATGGTGTGATCGGCATATCGATTTCGATGACACCACGTGAACTGAGCGCGTCGAGAACGGCCCCGGTGATCGCTGCGGGAGCCGCAATCGTTCCGGCTTCGCCGCAGCCCTTGGCTCCAAGGGGATTGTGCGTGCACGGCTGACTTTGATCGAACTCGGAAACGAAAAACGGCAGGTCGCTGGCGCGGGGAACCGCATAGTCCATGAACGAGCCGGTCAACGCCTGCGCCGAGTCCGAATCGTAGGCCACGTGCTCAAGCACGGCTTGTCCAAAGCCTTGCGCCACGCCGCCATGGACCTGTCCGGTGGCGATCATCGGATTGATGACGGTTCCGATATCGTCCACCGCGACGTAGCGAGTGAGCCACGTCTTTCCTGTCTCCGGATCGATTTCGACTTCGCAGATGTGCACGCCGTTGCTGAATGCGAAGGCTTTCGGGTCGTAGACCGCGATGTCCTGAAGCCCGGGCTCGAGTGTCTCGAGGGGAAAGTTATGCGGAATGTAGGCGGCGCGCGCGACCTCATTGATCGCCACCGAATGGTTTGTCCCGGTCACGCTGTAGCGCCCGCGATCGAAAACCACATCGGCCTGGTCTGCCTCGAGCAGATGCGCGGCGATCAGCTTGCCTTTCCGGACAACCTTGTCAGCCGCAAGCGTTAACGCCGAGCCGCCGACCGAAATACTGCGCGATCCGAACGTACCGGTTCCGTAGGGCACGAGGTCGGTGTCCCCCTCGACGATCGCGATTTTCTCCAACGGGACGCCGAGGCGCGCGGCCAGGATTTGCGCCATGCTGGTCTCATGACCCTGGCCATGGCTATGGGTTCCGAGACGGGCATGAACCGAGCCATCCGGCTCCATCGTGACCGATGCAGATTCGTAAAAGCCCGCCCGGGCGCCCAGCATGCCGGCAAAGCGCGATGGTGCGACGCCCGACGATTCAACAAAACAGGCAAGGCCGATCCCGCGCAGCCGACCGCGGCGCTCGGTCTCGCGACGTCTGTCACTGAAGCCATCATGGTTCGCGGCCGCGAGTGCGCGGTCGAACAGGCGCGGGAAGTTGCCGCTGTCGTAGCTCGGCCCAATCGGGGTCTGATAGGGCATCGCCTCTGTCGGGATCAGGTTGCGCCGCCGAATTTCAGCACGATCAAGGCCGAGTTGGGCAGCGGCGCGGTCCGAGAGACATTCCAGGACGTAACAGGCTTCCGGCCGCCCGGCGCCGCGATAGGCGTCGGTCGGCACGGTGTTGCTGAACACCCCAAAGCATTCCACGCTGATGGCGGGGGTGCGGTAGACGCCCGCAAGCAGGGCCGAATAGATTGCGCTCGGGATGGCCGCGCCAAAGGTTGAAACATAGGCTCCGACATTGGCGATGGTGCGCACACGCAGGGCCAGGAAATCGCCGTCAGCGCTAACGGCCAGTTCCGCATGCGTCGTATGATCGCGCGCCTGATAGTCCGACAGAAAGCTTTCCGAACGCGTCGCGCTCCAGCGCACCGGCCGGCCGAGCCGCATCGCGGCCCATGGCAGAATGGATTCTTCGGGATAGAGCTTGCCCTTGTAGCCAAAGCCGCCGCCGACATCGGGCGCGACCACCCGCATCCGGGCCTCGCTGATGCCGAGTTGCTCGGTCACGAGGCGACGAATGTGATGCGGCACCTGCGTTGAACTATACAGCGTCAGCTTGTCCTGCCCGCGCGGGGGTAACGCAATCAATGCGCGGGGCTCGATGGCAGCGCCGCCGATGCGCTGGTTGACGATATCCATCCGCACGACATGAGCGGCGGTCTCGAAAGCTGCGGCGACCTTTTGGTGATCGCCGCGGAGCCAGCGAAAGCAGACATTGCCAGGTGCGACGTCGTGGATCTGGCGGGCGCCTGCGGCGAGCGCACCCGCTGCGCTTGGCAGCGCGGGCAGAACGTCGTAATCGACGTCAACGCGCTCGGCGGCGTCCAGTGCCGCATTCGGCGTCTCCGCGATGACGACTGCTACCGGCTCGCCGACATGGCGCACCGTTCCGCGCGCCAGCGCAAAGCGATCCGGCTCGGCCATCGGCGTGCCGTCGGGGCCCTTGATCGCCCACATCGCACGCATCGGCCCAACCGAGTCGGCGCCCATGTCGTCCCCGGTGAACACCGCCACGACGCCCGGTAGGGACAGCGCTTCGTCTTTGTCGATATTGCGGATATGCGCGTGCGCATGCACCGATCGGACGAAGACCGCATGAAGTGCGCCCGCACATTCGATGTCGCTGACATACCGGCCCTGGCCGGTCAGAAAGCGGATATCCTCCACCCGGCGAAGCGGCGCGCCTATTGCATCGGCGGGATCGCCGATCTCGGTGTTACCGGGGGCGTCGTCGGCCATCCGTGCTACTGAACTTCCTCTCGGAGAACATCGAGCTTTTCGAACACGACCTTGTCCGAAACTATGAAAAGATCGGCGTCGCCGGAGATGGCGCGATGGCTCGCCCAGGACCATGACGGCACGGTGAAGACATCGTGCTGGGACCATTCGAAGGTCTTGTCGCCGATCTGCGAACGGCCCTGACCCGAGACCACAAGACAAATCATGGAGTAAGCCCCGCGCTTCGGACGGGTCTCTACATCCTTGCTCAGTCGCATGGCATAACAATCCAGCGTCGACATCACCGCGCCGCCGGTTTCCGGATTGATATAGCGCAGCAATCGCGATCCATCCGGGCCGGCCGACATCTCGCTCAGCGCCTGCCGGGTGACGTCGCCGGGATAGCGATATTTCGGCGAACTTGGCTGACCGGTCGGCGCGTTGGCGACCGCGAGTCCTGCGGCGCGCCAGCGACGCTCGTCGCCCTCATCGACTTTCCAGAAATTTTCGTTTTTGGGATCGCCCGGTTCGAAAAAATGCGCGTTCAGGCCGCGGAGGAGTGGCATGTTGGCCGCGTCGAACCAGATGATGCGCTTCTCGCTCGGATTGATGTGGCCGTGCCACGCCATCGGCGGCGTCAGGATCAGATCGCCGGCTTTCATGTCGCACCAGCGGCCGTTGACGATGGTGGCGGCGCCATCGGCCTGGGTCGCAAAACGGATCGCGGCGCCGGTGTGCCGGTGCGGCCGGGCCTGCTCGCCGGGGTCGAGAACGGTGAACGCGCCGAGCAGGGTACCGGTAGTCGCTGTCTCGTCGCCGAAGCAGGGATGCGACATGATCAGCGCGCGACGTTCGATATCCTCGATCGGCACTTCCGCCACCGCACGGTGCAGGAATTCTTCCGTGACCTGCCATTTCCATTGATACGGGGTGTCGGCGGGTCGCGGCTGCATCGGTGTGATGCGCTTGTAGCGGTCCCAAAGCGGATGCAATTGCGCCTGTTCCACCTCGCGAACGTAAGGGGTGCCGGCGCCAATTTCGGCGGCTGCATGCGCCATGGGATCGTCTCCGTAGAAAGTCAGTGGCCGCGGCTTCGCCGCTTGTTGGACAAATTGAACGGTGTGACGGGCCGATCGCCCGCCACACCTTTCGTGGTTCAGTTCTTTGGCAGCTTCTGGTCGATGTTGTCCTTGTCGATGATCACGTGCTTGATGAAGACACGCGGCTCGACCTTGCTCCCCTTCAGGTATTCAGACAGCACGTCCACTCCCATCCGGCCCCACAGCACCGGATTGAGCTCGATGGTCATGCCGAGATTGCCTTCCTTCAGCGAACGCAACGCAGGCGGCACGCCATTCATCCCGGTCACAAGGGTCTTGCCCTTCCGATTGGCGGCAAGCACGGCCTGGGTTGCGCCAAGTGCCACGTCGTCATTGGCAGTGTAGATCGCGGCGAGATCCGGATGCGCGACCAGTGCGTCCTCGGCGTTTTTCAGGCCGCGCTCGCGCGTGAGCGGCCCGTCAGTGCGGAACGCGATGCTGATATCCGGATACTTGCTCATGACTTCGGTATAGCCCTCCGCAAGATTGCGGAAGGTGGGGGCGCCCGACGGGCCGAGCAGCATCGCGACCTTGCCCTTGCCGCCAATCTGCTTCGCCGTCCATTCGGCGATATCGCGACCGATCTGCTTCTCATCCATGGCCACATGAAGGGTCTGGTTCGGCGACGTCGATCCACGCGCAACCGAGACGATCGGCACCTTGCCCGCGGCCGCGGCATCATAAGCGGCGTTTACGCCGGTGGCATCGATCGGGGAAATCAGGATGCCCTTGACGCCGCGGGCAACGAGATCCTGCACGCCGTTGATCTGCTTGAGCTTGTCTTCGTTCGACGATACGGCCACCACCTCCCAGCCGAGTTCCTGCGCGCGTGCGCGCACGCCGCGAAGCATGGCGATGTAGAACGGGTTGTCATCCTGCGGGAAGGCCACACCGATCGTGGTCTTGTCTTGCGCACGGACATTGTCAGCGGGAGCCAGGGTCAGCCCGACTACGGCAAGTGCAGACGCAAATAGCAAACTGAGCTTTTTCATTGTCCCTCTCCGTTAACGTTTCGATCGCAGGCTATCCGCTGCAGCGGCAACGATAATGACAGCGCCGATAGCGACGCGCTGCCAGTAGGAATCGACATTCAGTAAGTTGAGGCTGTTGCCGAGAATGATCATGATGAAGACGCCGATCACGCTCTTGTAGAGAGTGCCTTCGCCGCCATGCAGGGCGGCGCCGCCGAGTACGACCGCCGCGATTGCGGTCAGTTCGTAGAACTCGCCCGCTGTTGGCTGCCCGGATTGAAGGCGAGCGGCCAGCATCACGCCGGCGACGCCGGCAAGGGCGCCGCAGATGACATAGGTCGAGGCTGTGATGCGGTTGACCGGCACGCCCGACAGAAAGGCGGCCTCGCGCCCGCCGCCGGTGGCGTAGATCTGGCGGCCGAATGGCGTCGCATGCATCACCCAGGACAGCACGATCAGCAGGATGATCGGCACCCAGACCAGTGCATGGATCCCAAGAAATCGTGCGGAGCCGAAGGCGACGAAGCTCGAGGGCAGACCGTATTCGCCTTCCACCGGCGCGCCGCCGGTGATCAGGAACACGACGCCGCGGAACAGCACCATGGTGCCGAGGGTCGTGATGAAGGGGTTGACCTTCAGATAGGCGATGATGATGCCGTTGACCAACCCGACGCCGGCGCCGATCGCGATGCCGGCCACCACTCCCGCACCGATACCTGCCTCCAGCATCACCATGGCCGATGTGCAGGCGGACAACGCCGCCGTCGATCCGACCGACAGATCGAACCCGCCGCCGATGATGACGAAGGTCATTCCCATGGCGATCACAGCCATGATCGAGGACTGAACAAGAATATTATTCAGGTTGATCGGGGAGAGGAAACGATCCGTCAGCAGCGTGGTCACGACGCACAGCCCGATGAGCGTGAGCAGCGGAATCTGTCCAAGCAGACGCGACGAAATATTGGCGCCCTGAGTCATAGTCAGTGCTTTCCTCCGATCGAGGCGCGCAAGCGTCCCTCGTCCAATCCATCCCGTCGCTCGATCCGGCTGACGATGCGGCGGTTCTTGACCGAAAGCACCGTGTCGCAGATGCGCGCCAGTTCGGCGAGATCGCTCGAACTGACGATCACCCCGCCGCCGTCTTTGGTGAATTGCCGGATCAGCGCGTGGACATGCATCTTCGCGGCAATGTCAATTCCGTGCGTAGGCTCGTCGAGCAGAAGCGTCGTGACCTTTCGCGCCAGCCACTTGGCGATAATGACTTTCTGCTGGTTGCCGCCCGACAGCGAGCCGACCCGCAATTCCGGCCGGCGCGGCCGGATATCGAGCAGGTCCATCAATGCGGTCACGACCGCATCGCCAGCCTTGCGGTTGACCCAGAGCAGATGATTGTCCCGGGTCAGCGAGGGCAGCAGGATATTGTCCCTGACCGATAGATTCATCACCAGGCCCAGCGCGCGCTCGCCCGGCACGAAACCGATATCGGCAGCGATGGCGTCGGCGGGCCGGGTGAAGCGGCGCACCTTTCCGCCGGCGAGCCGGACCTGAGGACGGTCTGAGCCAAGTCCGAACAGCCGCCGGACAATCCGGTCGCTGCCGCTGCCAAGCAGCCCCGCCAGGCCGACCGCTTCATTTTCCCGCACCATCATCCGGTCGGCCCGCTCGTCGATCTCCTCGACAAGAGGCGGGCCGGGCGCCACATGCTCGGTCACCACATCCTGCGCCATCTTCCCAGTCATGTCCTCGACCAGGTCGGCCGTGGTGAACGTCCCGCGTGAACGGGTGCCGACCAGTTTGCCGTCGCGCAGGACTGTGCAGCGATCGGCCAGGGTGACGATTTCGTCGAGCCGGTGCGAGATATAGATGATCGCGGTGCCCTGGGCCTTCATCCGCGCGATCACTTCGAACAGCCGTTCGATTTCGCGGTCTTCCAGCGCGGCGGTCGGTTCGTCGAGAATGAAGATCCGGCATTTCAGCCGCAGCGCCTTCGCTATGGCAACGAGCTGGCGCTCGGCAAAGCTCAGGCTATGGACCGGGCGGTCGAGATCGGCGGTGAAGTTGAGCTGGTCGAGATAATGTCGGGCTTCTTCGCGCATCCGGCGGCGATCGATGGCAGGAAGTATGCCGAACAGCCTACGCATCGGCAGCTGTCCGAGCGCGATATTCTCCGCAATCGAAAGCGCCGGTACCATCCGCAATTCCTGCGGAATGGTGACGACACCCGAAAGGATGGCGTCATGCGGACTGGCAAAACTGCGTACTTCTCCGGCGATCGCGATCGTACCGCCGTCGGCGCGATGTACGCCGCCGAGAATGCGGATCAGGGTCGATTTACCAGCGCCGTTTTCGCCGACAAGCGCATGCGTTTCGCCGAAGTTGAGCGTGAAGTCGACCGACTCGAGCGCTCTGGTGGCGCCGAATGCCTTGGTCAGTCCGCTGACCGTAATGGCATTGCCCAAGGGTGGCGCGAGATCGGCGGGAGCGGTCATATCAATGCTCCCGCATCCACGCCGCCGCCTTGCCGCTCCAGTCGGATGCAGGTTCGCCACTTGCGTAGCTGGCGCCCAGATGGTCGCAGTCCGGCAACTCGCACTCGGTCACGTCGTTACCCTGCGCGCGCATGGCGGCGATAAAATCCTGCGCCTGCTGGCGCAGATGCGGGAAGTCGTTGGAGCCGTAGCTGACCAGGAATGGTGGCATATGCGGTCCGACATGGGTCAGCGGGGACGCATCCTGCTCCTGGCCGTTGCCCTCGGGCCCTAGAAAACGCGGGCGCATCGCCAATCCGGACTGCGGACCGAAGAGATAGGTGCCGGAAATCGGCAGCGCGCCGCGGATCACCCTATCGGGCAAATTCCGTGATGCGGTCCAGCCTGTGCGCAAGCCGGCCAGCGCAGCAAGGTGGCCGCCGGCGGAATGGCCACCGACAAAGATGCGGTCAGCGTCGCCGCCGTATTCCGGAATGACGCGATGGACTGCAGCAATCGCATCGTATGCGTCGTGAAGCTGGGTCGGGTAGACGTGTTGAGGTGCTAGCCGGTATCCGGCGGTCACGAAGGTGACGCCAGGCGCGGTCAGCGCCGGCGCCATGAACAGCATCCATTCCTTATAGCCGTTGGTCCAGCCGCCGCCGTGAAAAACGACCAGCACGTCGCCATTCGGCTCTGCCGCCGGAACGATCGTCAGCGAGCAATAGGGATCCGCGCCATAGCGGGACTCGACGCCGGTGACTGATGCGCCACGTCGCAGCACCTCGTCATGATAGCGGGCGCCGATAGCCGTGAACGGCTCCTGCGGCGGATACTCGTCGAGCGTCACGCAACGCCTCTCGTGGTCGGGACGGCGGTTTCGACCGCCGCTTCGTTCTGCGCAGTTCGTTTCTTGTTAATTGCGGGCAGCGGGCCTGTCTCGCGGCCCGCGCCTGCTTCAGCTTACCTGGACGCGCGCAACCCGCATTTTCGGATCGACCACGCGGCCCTTGTCGATGATGATTTCGTTATCCAGCATCACGGTGCAGTCGCGCATCGGCACGTCGTAATGCCCGCGCGTGGTGCGCTTGCCGCCGCCTTGTGAATTCGGCCCGGTCGAGAACAGGAAATTGCCCGCGAACACCCGCGCTCCGGCGCGATGGCGCTCGGGCTCGTCGCCATTCATCGCCAGCGAATACCAGCGAGCCTGCGGATTGAGGCCCCAGCCGAGATGCGACAGCGCATATGGGTCGCGGTCGTTCTCGTCGGCCTTGCCGTCCTCCAGCCAGTCCCGCATCAGCTTGGCATCGAGGCCACCGTCGATTTTCGTTATGAACCCATCCTTGACGTCGAGATGGATGGCGTCCTGCACGTAACGGCAATAGGGCAGGATGATGATGTCGCCAGGCTGGATCACGACCGTTCCGCGCGCCGAGCTTTCATTCGGAAAGGTATGGATATGGCCGCCGCCCCAGTGGTCGAAGTGGCCGGGCTCGTCCGCATATCCCCATTGGGTCATGACCGGATACTCGCCGCATGAATAGGTCAGGTCGGTACCGGCGTCCGATGTGACGCGGACTTCGCGGGTCTTCCGGTAGCGCTGCTCGGCGTGTTTCAACGCCTCCTTCAGCCCGGGCGGGGACATCAATTGCTCGAGTTCGTCGGGGGCGTCGATGATCATCAGCACCCGGGTGCCGCCGTCCATGACCTCCTTCAGCCACTTGGTGAACAGCGGAACATGGAAGATCACGATCAGGTCGGCGGCCTTCACCGCCTCCAGCGTGCCTTTGCACTTGCCGATCGTGGGTACGCCGACCTTGGTCCATGACGGGATCGAGTTGACCCGCATGTCGTAGACGTCTGCGCCGAGTTGTTCCGCTGCGGCGAACGCGGCTTCGATGTATTCGATGCGGGTTGCGAGGTCGCTGACCAGGGCGATGGTCTCTCCCGGCTTCACCTTGGACATCTCGAACTGCTTCTTGAACAGGAAGCCGAGCTTGCCGGGGTTGATCTCGGTCGATCTAATCGCAGACGCAATCATGTCCGTCTCCAGCGGGGTGACTTGCAGGATACCGATTGACAAGTATTCCAGCGCCGCGATGGCGGCGTCAATAGAGAATGATGTTCATTAATGGCCCCGCGTCAATTGGGTCTTTCTGCCCCGCGCCGGCCTGCGGCGGCGTGCCCCGTTCAGGGAGGCGGCATCGGAGATCGGTCTGCCGGTCACGAGTTTTGCCATCGTAGTTACGATGCGCGACATGTCGGGGCGCGTTCCGCCTACATGGTTGCGGACAATGAAGCCGTCGAAGGCCATCAGCAGGATATGAGCCAAACGGTCGCACTCGCCGTCGTCCATGCGCGCCTCGGGTAGGGCGCGGCGGAGCAGTTGCGACAGAGTTTTTTCGGAACGCGACAACAGGTCGCTGCGATAGGGCTCGTCCTTGTCCGTCGTGGACACGGCCTGCATCAGGTTGTTGGCGAAGCCGTTGTCCTCGACCGGCATGTCGATCCACAACGCCTGAATGATGCGAACCAGGCGTTGATCGGCGTCTTCGATTTTCGACAACTGGCGCTCGAGCCGCATCAGGCGTTTTTTAAGCCAGGGTTCGTACGCCGCGTAGAAAATCTCGAACTTCGAATCGAAGTAGACATAGACGTTCGACGGAACAATTCCCGCGTTGCGGGCAATCTCTGCGACCGAGGTGCGAAGATAGGTCTGGTCGCGAAACAGTTCGTAGGCGCTGGCGACGATGGCGTCCCGGACCTTGGGTTTTTTGACTTGAGCCATGAACGTGAATCTTGGGCCGTGGTTTGATTGCGGCGAGCGGCAGGATAAAGGTTAGCGCGCGGCTCCAGCGCGCGCCACGCGCTCTGCGCTGGGATCTGCTCGCGCGTGAACCGGGTATGCATCCTTGCCGCCCGCTTTTCCAAACCTCGGGACTTCGCACACGAAGTCTGAGGTCCAGCGAAAAACGGCATTTGAGAGAATGCTTCTGGAACCCGCCAGGAGTGGGTCGGGACTGACGTCTGATTGGAAAACCGAACAATAGCGGTTAACCGCGCCGGTACAGGGAGAGATCAGATCTCGGAGGACTTGACGGACTTGGCGGAGAGAGGGGGACTGTAATCCCACATTCTGCACTGCGCTTGGAGGACAGAGAGCGACGGTAATCCAACATTCGCCGCTTTGCTTGGACGAGAGAGTCCGCCGAACTGGTTTCCTGGGCGCAGATGCGCTGCTGATATCGGTCTGGCGGCGCGGCAAGCCAAGGGGTTGTTGCATCACTCCGATCAGGGCAGCCAATATAGCAGCGAGCAGTTCCAGCGATTGATGGTCGACAGCGGCATCTTCTGCAGCATGAGCCGATCGGGTAACGTATGGGACAATGTAGCTACGGCCTAACCAACCGTCCACTGAACCGGCAGCAGCTCACCGACAGCAGCTCAATCAGCGTCTTTGAACGAAGCAGGAAACAAGCTTGCACTCGGCCGTAAGTAGTCCTCCAACGAAATTCAACAATCGCCGCCTTAAATGGCCGTCTTGGCAGAAATCTTCTTAACTTGGCCTTGGACCAATCACCCAGCGTATCTCGGGATAGTTATTCCAATCGGATAGTTTGAAATGATGAGTATCCAACCGACAATGCCGAACAACCACCAGGATTCGGCGCACCAAACGATCAACTGGATAATCTTGTCTTTATTCATATCGGTGTATTCACGGCTAGATAGGATAGGGATGCGACCCAAGTAATTGTAAGGAACCAAGTCAAGGCCCCAACCAAGTGCTGTGGCCATTTGGATGTGTAGGCCAACCATAAATTTGGCGGTTTCATTGCAAGGCTCAGTGCCGCACCATGGCCAATGCCCCAAAGCAGATACCCGATACTGAACTTATGCCATACGCCCGCAAAGACAAAAGCGATAAATATGCCCATACGGGGCATTCCGAAATTTCTTACGAAGGGTTTAAAAATATAGGTGGCAACAAACCTACTCAATGAAATATGCCACCGCTGCCAGAAATCCTGTATCGAACGGGCAAGATATGGCTTATTGAAATTCTCGGGCAACGTAACACCGAATAGCTTGGCCATAGCCAGTGCCATAAATGTGTAGCCTGAAAAGTCAAAAAATAGCGCTGCTAAACTTGCGTAGACACACCAGACAAGCTCAATCGCGTTATCTGGAGTCGCATCAATTGTTCTCCTAATGGTAGGCGCAATTACATAAAACGCCGCGCCGCCCCAGCCGAGATGAAGAAAAATTTGAACGAAATCTGATCTGGAAACCTTCGAAGCAATGTTCTTCTCGAGATAGGGCTCTGCTCCATGGATCGGGCCGGCGCTATATGACGGCAAGAACGTTAATCCCGTACAGAGGGGCAAGAATTTCAGCGTATCGCGCTTTAATGCTTCACGCAGCATTACGAACGACTTGATAACAACAAATGTTCCTCCAACCCACCACAGAACTGGAAGCCTAACATCCCCTAAGTCTTCATAAAGGGGCTCTAGCGTGATCCCGCGCCCCAGAACAACATCGTAGTTGAGTGGTAGAAGGCCAACAAACGCTAGCCATGGGATCGTGGCTTGTATTCCTCGGGGGGAGGCGCGAGTTGCCACGAATAGCACAAATACAAGGAACACCTGAAACGCGACAAATCCTAAAATAAAAAAATTTGCGATGGACAGGGCGGCTAGATTCACCACCAATAACAAAGCAATTGACCCGTTGAAGCTATATCGTTTGACAATCCAATATGCGGCCGCTGCGAATAAATACAAAATAACTGTGAGCTCAAACCCAAGGATCACCGTTGGTCATCCCTTGCAATAGTTTCACCAATCCACTGGCTGTAAATTGCGCGGCCTTTGCTGCCAAGATGGGCATCATCTGGGAAGTCGGCCATTGTAGAATCGATTAGATCGTCGGAGGGGTAGGTGAACTCCGGGATAATTGCTTTGATTTGCTGCCGCGCCCTCTGAGAATAGTGCGGTTGCATGTACGACCATTGTCTGGTGATGTAGAGCTTGATGCGGTTCTTGCGAGACAGGTCTCGGATCAGCTGGGCATAATGAAGCTCCATTCGCGCACGACGGCTGTGCGAAAGCCTGAACGTTTCCACGACAGCGGTCTCAAGGTTTGGGTATTTTTCACGGAGGCGCTTTAGTTGTCGAGCGAGATCAGCGTCGCGCTCTTTGCTTCTGCGGTCGTCGCCTGATCGACGGCATGCTTTTTTATAGGGCTTGTTTATCTGCGCAAGGCTATTCAGAACAGTACCGTTGAGATGATAGATCGTTGCGTAATGTAGCTTGGATCGCAACGAATTTGCCGCCAGCTTCAGCGCGAATACAGGCTCGTCGGAGAAGACTAGGGATCGAGCTAATATGTCGGAGTACTTATCAAATGCCATCCTGTTCGATGCGATCATCGGTCTTTTTCGGCCGTCGGTTTCTATTGCCTCCAAATCAATTTCCAGCAAGACGTACTTGGGAACAATACCGCGATCTACGAGATCTCTCAAAATGTGGAAGCTTCTCGCGATATCACGGCCGCCTCTGCCGAAATTAACAGCGACGCTCATGCTGCCTTGGCTGGATTCAGCGACGATGTCCGGATCGATGCCTCTTCTGAAGCGAGAGCTGCCAAGCGCAATAAAGTCGATGCTTGATGGAGCGCGGATTATCTGATGTGCTGAGCACAATTGATCTGCCGGCACTCCCAAGTAGCGGACGAATGGTGTGTCGACCCACACAAGTGAGGCTGCGCATAACGCGAGAATGCTGAGAGCCACTATAAGAGGCATAGGCTAACCGGCGACCAGCAAATCCATAATCGTCGAGACGCGAAAGTCGTCAAAAGTATCGTCAATCGCATCAATCTTATTTCCCCTTATTTTCTCAAGCTCAAAGAGGAAGTTCATTGTATCGAGAGAGTCCAGTATTTGGTCATTGACTAGGTCTGTAGATGCGCTTACGCGCGAAGACAATCCCTTGCCGGTTTCGTCGAGAGCTTGCTTGATCATGTCAAGCGCCTGCTCATGGGTCATCGTGTTTCTCCTAGTTGAAGCTTATTATTGTAGTGGCCCAAGACAGACCCACTCCGAACCCAGACAATAAAACTGTTTTCCTATTCAATTCGCCTGAGGCGTCTAATTCTGCTGCCAGTAGAGGGACCGACGACGAAACAGTATTCCCGAACTGGCTAATATTTTTTGGAACCCTATTGGCTGGAATACCACTGTGTTTTACGAGTGCGTCAAGCATATATTCCGAGCCCTGATGAAGCAGAAAATAGTCAATCTCTGATGCGCTGAGATTTGCCTTTTGAAGGCACGTGTTAATGCTCTTCGGAACTCTGTCCATTACAAAATTGAAAACCGCTCGGCCATTCATCCTGAGTCTCAAGTCAGACAGGTCGTATGTCTGAACCCCATTGTGGTTCAGTGAAACGTGCGGCTTGGATGCACCGCCGGCCCTTACTTCGATTGCATTCGCTCCGAACCCATCGGTGCCAAAATCCGTTGCCAGCGTTCTGCTTCTAGTCCCGTCTGCCTTGATCAGGGTCGCGGTGGCCGCGTCGCCAAACAAGCTATTTGTATCCTTGTCTTCGGCCGTCATAATTCTTGAGTAGGGGTCGCAGGTAACCAACACTGCGGTTCTCCTGCCCGTTGCGGATAGGAACCCTTTGACGACACTAAGTGCGTATACATAACCTGAGCATCCTAAACTGACATCAAACGCTGCTATCGTTGTCGGCAACCCCAAATTTCGTGCGATTAATGCAGAGTTGTGCGGAATCCGCTGATCGGGATTTTGAGTGACGCATACAATTAGGTCAACTGTGCTTGAAACTTGCTGGCTTCTCGAGAATAGAGCCTCGCAAGCTTGCGTTGCCAAAGAGACGCCAGTTTCATTCGGGCCCAAAATATACTTTTCTCTGATCCCAACTTTGTTCCGCAAGAAATCTACATTTGAGTTCGTTGCAGTTGCTATGTCTTCCGCGGACTGGCGGTGGTTTGGAAGGAAATAGCCGAAAGCCTCTAGCGACATCTTGTGTATTAAATTTAAGTTGCGCTGGGGGATTTGAATGCGAATGTGATAATCCCGTCAAAGGATAAGTTGTATTGACTGGATAATTTGACTTGCCACAGCGATTGATGCGCAGAGGACGTTCGCAAAACTCTCAATAGTTTAGTTTCTACAGTGCCCCGTTGGGTCTTTGTGCAGCAATCGTGAGGTATGAGGAAGTTGCGCATTCCGCTGAGCCATATGTCCGAGAGATTGCTGCCGATTTGTTGATGTGATGTCTTGACGGATTGGACCAATACGTTGAGCAAATCTTCAAAGGATGATGCGTTTGCAAACGTGAAGTGTCCTCGTTCGCCATCCCCCGATAATTGAGGTCTCATTTTTTCATCCACTCGCTCGGCCATTTCGTCGATACATGAGAAAAAAACCTCTCGCTTATCTGCTCCAAATGCGTGCGTACAGGAGCCGATTAGCCGGTCGTCCGGCTTCTGAAAAGAAATTTGGATCTTCGCATCTGTTATGCGATCGAAGCGGGACTGGCAGAACGTCCATCCAGTGAGCAATTCAGCGGCGCGCGCTATCATTTGCGTTCCTTGGACGTAGTTCCGGTCGCCTCGAAGGAACACATGCGGTCGTGTTGTCGTGTTTACAGGTAAGTTGTTGGGTGGCATGCGTCGGCGGCGGGTTGTTCATCGTTCCAAATGTTTTTGCCACAAGATGGCTCAGGAGGGAAGAATGGCCTGCAATTGAACCGCCTGGAGTTAGCCGTAGGCTCCAGCACTTAGGAAGGTGGAGCCATAAACTCGAGGCCGACGAACGTGCCGTCGTCACCCGGGGGATTGAGCCCTCTGTTGGTTAAGTTCGTTGGAGTGTCGCGGCTCGAGGTTGACCCTGCGTTGCTGCAGCCGCTGGTGGGGTTTAGCCGAGGATCCTTAAGCCCCGTTGCCCTGCATCCGGCGTGCGCCGATTTCCGAAAGGTGTCGCCGTTCGAGAGGGCCAAAGATTGAGGTGCGCGACACGGGTTTGGCGCAAACCCTCGTATGTGAGCATCGGACGCCCGTCAACCGAGCTCCGGATAGCGTTGACGCACGTTTGACGGGAGAATACTCTTGGAATATATTTCAACTTAGGCGTTAGCTGTAATGGAAAAAGCGTTCTTTCTCAATGAGTTGCGCGATTAAAGATGTTCCTTCGCACATGTCGAGAAAGCTCAGCCTAAGGTTGATCGGAGCTTTTCAGCTCATTTTGCAGCCCGGGCCCCGCCTCGTCAATGTCAAGACAAAGAAAGCCAGGGCGCTGCTTGCCTACCTGGCGATGCAACAAGATCTCTCGGCGCCAAGGACAGTGCTGGCCAATATGTTCTGGCCCGACTGCACGGATGGCAATGCGCGTCACTCGCTCAGACAATGCCTTGTAAGTCTGCGCAAAGAATTGCACGCTTTTTCGCCTGATCTGCTTCAGGTGAGCGGTGAGACCATCGCTCTTGACGCGCAACTCATCGAAGCAGACGCCTGCCGGCTGTTGCAAGTTGATATCAATGCCGAACGCTATGAGCTGGCCGCCGTTCTGACGTCCTTTCGCGGTGATTTCCTATCCGGTCTTGAGATCAATGACACATTCTCGAGCTGGGCATCGGATTTGCGGCGACGCATCGTTCAGAAACTGGAGGAAATCCTGCTGGCGATCGTCGAGCAGCCGCTGGATGACGATGTGACTGCCAAGGCCGTGGCGGCCGCCCGGACGCTCGCAGAATGCGACCCCTTTTGCGAAAACTGCCGCCGGCTGCTGATCGGACTGACTGCGCGGGTTCATGGTCCTGATCGGGCGCTCGCCGAATATAGGGCCTTTGTCGAATTTCTCCGTCGCGAAGGCTTGGGCGACCCCGACGCGAGAACGCTGGACCTCATCTACCAGATCGAGCAACTGCCTCTCCGACGCACAACGCAATTGGCTCCGCCGCGGGTCTTGAAAATTGAAGACGCGAGCAGCGGCAATCTTTCCGATCAGGACCGCTCGGTCCCTCATCGTCCGACTGTCGCGCCGGACCGGGGCGGCGTCCAACCCGGAGCACCGGATCTTGCTTCAAAACGGCGCGCTGGAAACTTCCGCTGGACCGAGACAGTTTTACGACTTGCTGCTGCAACCGCTTTGATCATGGCGCTTCCACCCGTACTTCAAGGTGTAGATCGCTTCATACATGTTGATAAAGCCGAAGCGACATCGGTGTCGGCACTGTTGGCGAACGCGCAGGATGATCCAACGTTTCGTGCCATTCCGATCGCGATCCGGCAATTTGGCGGGCTGGCTAATGACGATCCTTTGGCCGAACAGCTTCGGGACATGATCTCGCACACCGTGTCCCTGATTCCTGAGCTGAAGATGCTTTCCCGGTCAGATTCGGAATTTGCGCCCTATGTGCTGGATGGCAAAATAGCCACTGAGCTAGGTTCGCAAACCCTGACTGTGGAACTGTCGAGGTCAAGCGGGGAACTGCTGTGGCGTGAGAGCTTCAAGCTGAGCGAAAAACCATCGCCGCTAGGAAAGATCGCTCAGCGGATCACGCGAGAAATCGAGCTTGCGCTGATCAGGGCCGAGTCCCGCAGCGCAATCGCGCGCAGCGACGCCAGCCTGAAATCGCTGCTGCTCACTGCCCGGAACGTCCACACACGCGGTGTTTCGTCGAACAGCGAGCTTGATGGACTCAAGCTGTATGAAAAAGCGTTGGCGCTGGACGATGATTCAGCCCAAGCTCTGGTCGGCGTTTCGGCGCAGATTTTAACGTCACAATCCCATTCCCTCAGGGCGGACGCCGACCTCCAGAAACGAGCCGAAGCCTATCTTCGGACCGCCATCAGCATCGATCCGAACATGTTCCTTGCCCACTTTCATATGGGCATGCTGCACAAGAACCGTGGACAGGCTGGCCAGGCGATCGCAAGCTTTAGCCGCGCGCTGCAGCTCAACCCGAGCTTCGCCCCGGCTTATGCAAATCTGGGGCACGCCCTGATGATGCAGGGCAAACCGGATGAAGCGCTCAACAATGTCCGCCATGCGATGCAGATCAGCCCCAATGATGGGTTCTTTGCCAGCTGGAGCGTGTTTGCAGGCGAAATTGAACTCGAGCGCGGTAACACCGGAGCAGCCATCGATTGGTTTCGCACCGCCATCGCGCGCGGGCCGCACTTGCTGCGCCCCTATGGCTGGATTGCGGGTGCATATGAAATTGCCGGCGATTCGGCCTCCTCGGCGGAAAACATCCGCCAGTTTCGCACGATGATCGGCGAGCGAGACCCCGACAGCCTCATGGAGCGGTTGCGAAAGGTCCCCGAGGGTGGCTTGGCTGGAACCCGGCCAACGCTTTACCGCGCAATAAAGCTCGCGGCGCAGCGACACCAATAAACTGCCCAAGTTCCGACGCGCACCGCGCTGGTCGGTGTGGCGCATTAACACTAACAAATTGTTTATTCGATTTTAGACACCAATAAGGATTTGCGACGGCTTTTTTGACACCCTTTTGACGGTCGTTTGCCGTTCCTCGTGAGAAGTATCCCCGTGCCGTTAAAGCTTCGGTAACCAAGAAGCCAGGGCGGTTCGGGATGCGTATCACCAAACGAGGGTTGTCATGGCTATTACAGTTACGGTTGGACTGGGCGGCGGCTACGATTATGAAACTATCCAGGCGGCCATCGACGCCGCGAGCCCGGGCGATACCGTCCTCGTCAGCGACGGCACCTATTCCGAAAACCTGCTGATCACTAAGTCGATCACCCTGATCTCGGAAAATGGCCGCGACGCTACGACAATCGTTGGCTCGAACGCCTCCGGTCTGCTCGGCACCATTCAGATCACGCCCAATGTCAACGACCTGCGGCTTGGCGATATCGGCCAGGGCTTCACCATCCTTGGTATTGATGGCACTCCGGGGCTCGAAAAGGCGGCGGTTTATCTGCAGGGTGCACATGACGGTCTGATCATTCAAGGCAACGACATCGTCGCCAACGGCGACGCCGGCCTGATGAGTGAGTTCGGCCAGGCCGTTACCAACGCGCTGATCGATTCCAATATCTTTTCGGGTCAGACGTTTAACGATCCGAACCCGGCCGGCAACGGCTTTGGCGACCAGTTTACCCTGGCGAATGTCCCCCGGCAGCTTGTGGTCCTCGGCAGCAATAACGGCCCCTCGAGCAACATCACTTTCACCAATAACGAGGTAACCGGCACCGCCGGCGGGCTCAACGATAGCAACCAACCGCAGGGCAACACCCTCGTCACTATCGACGCCGCCAATTCGACCATCGCCGACAACGATTTCACCGGCTTCACCAACCGGTTCGCAACGCAGTTGCGCGCGCGCGATGGTGGCACCGATATCCAGAGCAACACCTTCAGCAACGACCAGGGCGGCAATCTCGGCGTCTATGTAGAGAACGACGGTAACCCGGGCGTCTACAGCAACTCCTTTGTCGGGTCCGACGGGGACGATACGATCTACGCATCCGCTGGCAATAACAACATCGATGGCGGCGACGGCAGCGACACCTTTGACATGACCGCGGCCGGTGCCGGCGGAACCTTGGTCGATCTTCAGTCCGGCCTCGCCTTCTCGAGCAATACCGGCATCGACACTGTAACCAATATTGAAAATGTGCGCGGCAGCGCGGGCAGCGATAGCCTGAACGGCGACGCAGGCGCCAACGTCTTCTTCGCCACGGCTGGAGCGGACGTCATCGACGGTCGCGGCGGCTCGGACACCTTCAACGCCGCCTCCGCCGCCTCCTCGGTGAACATCAACCTGTCTAACGGCGCGGTCACGGGTGCGTTTACTGCGTCTTTGACGTCGATCGAGAACGCGATCGGCGGATCGGGTAACGACACCTTCGTCCAATCGGCAGACGACAACGGCTTTGACGGCGGTTCGGGCACGGATACGGTGATCTACGAGGGTTCGGTGGCCGCAACGAACATCGGCTTCACGGGCGGCGCGTTTGTCGTCCAGGCTGCGGGACAGGGCACCGATACGCTCACCAACATCGAAATGATCGACCTGGATGGCGCGGGCGGCGCAAAGATCCTGCTGGTCGGCGGTGGCGGTTTCGCTACCATCCAGGAAGCGGTAACCGCTGCGAATGCAGGCGACACGATTATGGTCGCGCCCGGCACTTATGCCGGCAACATCCTTATCGACAAGCCGCTCACGCTTTTGTCGACGGACGGCAGTGGCACGACCCGCATTGAAGGCTCGGCGACCGGTGGTGGTCTGGGTACGATCATGATCGCGCCAGGCGTAAACAACGTCACCATCGGCGATACGGGTAAGGGCTTCCACATCGTAGGCTACGACGTCGCAACACATGCGATCGAGCATGCCTCGATTTATCTGCAGGGCGCGCATTCCGACATCACGATCCGCGGCAACAATGTCGAGGCCGATGGCGAGGCCGGACTGTTGTCCGAGTACAATGCTGCATTGTCGAACATCGTGGTGGACCAGAACGAGTTTTCCGGCATCACCTTCTTCGACCCTCCGAATGTGCGCGTCGACGGCACCACCGAGAATGCGCCCCGTCCGCTGGTCTTCCTCGGCACCAACAACGGAACCGAAGGCATTGCCAACAACATTCAGTTCACCGACAACCAGGTGACCGGCACTGCCGGCGGATTCACGTCGGGCGGCGCGCAGGCCGGCAACGTGCTGGTGAATATCGACGCGACTGACGTGGTGATCACCGGCAACAGCTTCACCGGGTTCACCCATCAGGGCATGCCACAGCTGCGCTCGCGGGAAGAAAATCCGACCATCGAGAACAACGATTTCTCGAACACCAATGGCGGCACAACCGGGCTGCTTGTGCTCGATGACGGCGCGGCTGGCACCGTCGACAACAACACTGTGACAGGCGCGGTTATCGTTACGACACCGTCAGGCACGGAGATGGGGTTCAGCTCCATCCAGGCGGCGGTGAACGCTGCTCCGGCCGGATCAACGGTCACGATTGCGGCCGGCGTGTATGCCGAGCAGGTCGTCATCACCAAAAATCTGACGCTGATTGGCGCCGGTGACGATACCATCATCACCGCCCCTGCTGGCACTATCGACGCTGACAATTACGGCGCCGGCTCGCGCGCCTCGATCATTACCGTGACCAATGGGGCAAATGTTACCATCCAGGATCTGTTGGTCGACGGCGAGGGCCGCGGCGACCAGCTGGAGGGCGGGGCTGCCGACTTCCACGGCATTGCGCTCATCAACGCTGGCGGCACCATCGAGAATGTGACCGTCATCGGCATCCGCATGCCGCTCGATGGCGAAGGTCATGTCTCCGGCGTTCAGCAGGGTCGCGCCATCTATGCGAACAATGCGGACGGCGTATCGCGCTCGCTGACCGTAAGCGACAATACGGTTGAGGATTTCCAGAAAAACGCGATCGATCTTCGCGGCGCCGGCCTTATCGTCGACGTCAGCGGCAACACCATCACCGGCAACGGCGCGACTCCGACCACCGCGCAGAACGGAATCGTCCTGGGCGTGACCGGCGAAGTCACAGGGAGCGTCACCGACAACACCATCTCCGAGATCGGCTACACCGGCCCGGCCGATGCAACCTCGGCCGGAATCCTGAGCTACGGCTCTGATGTCACCATCGCGGACAATACTCTGACAGCCCCCTCGCCCGAAATGGGCGAGACCCTGAAGGCCGTCGGCATCAACGTACTGAACGACGGTACCGGTTCGGACGTCCAGGGCAACAGCCTCACTGGCTTCACAACAGGCATCGTCTCCGACGGAGACGGTGGCCAACCCACGTTGTCGACCAATGCCTTCTCCGGTAATGGCGCAAACCTTGAGGTGGTCAACCCGCAGGTGGCGGTCACCCTTGTGGGCACGGAAGATGCGGACTCACTGTCCGGCGGAAGCTTCAGCGACACCATCACCGGCAACGGCGGAAACGATGCGATCGACGGCAATGGCGGCATCGATACCGTGGTCTATGCCGACGCGTTGGAGATTGGCGATGTCAGCTATAGCGCTGGAGTCTGGACAGTAACAACCTCCACGCAGGGGACCGATACCCTGACCGACGTCGAAGTCATTGACCACGGCGGTTCGAACAACATCCTGCTCGTCGGCGGCGGCGGCTACGCCAGCATCCAGGCCGCAATCGATGCGGCGAACGAGGGCGACACGATCCTGATCGCAGAGGGCAGCTATGGCGCGTTTACGGTCAATGTCGACAATCTGACCATCGTGGCTGTCGGGGATGTAACCATCCAGGGCCCTTTCCGCACCGACAACAACATCGTCGGCGATACAAAGGACTTCTTTACCACGGCGACCTCCTACTCGAATGCCGCCGGGGTGGGCGTGACCATTGCAGCCGACGGTCTCACGCTGGAAGGCATCACGATCAACGGCTTCTACCGCGGCGTCACGTTCGGCGACGGCGTGGACAGCACCCTGATCAAGGATGTCAACATCAGCGACGGCGTCACCGGCTATTACAAGACCGAGGTGGCGGACGTCAGCAACCTGACCATCGAGGGTGGCACGGTCTCGCAGGTTTATCTCGGCATCGATTTCACGAAAACGCCGGCCAGTGGCGACGGCCTGCTGACCGACCTGACCGTCGATGGAACAACGTTCGAGCACATCACGCAGAAGGGCATCTATATCGAGACCCTGAGCAACGGCCTGTTTACAGACATCGTGATGAACGACGTCGGCCAATATGGCGGCGGTCCAGCCTTCGGCGCCAACGGCGCCCATGGCGCCGGCATCGACATCAACCTGAAGTACGAGACCGACTACCAGAACATTGTCATCGAAGATTTCCAGATGACGGATGTCGGCCTCTCGAATGGGCTCGGCACGCCGCATGGCAACGCTGCGGCCATCGCTGTCAAGGCGCGCGATGATGCGCCGAGCTACAGCGGCAATCCGGCGGAGTTCGACGGCATTCTGATCATCCAGAATGGCACCATCGACGGCACCTCGACCGGCATTCGCGCCGGTGAAAACGGCAAGTCCGTTGCTGGTCCGGCCGTGGACATCCAGAATGTGACAATCACCGATGCGGCGCTTGTCGCGGTCGATAACGACACGCAATCGAGCGTCGTCATCGGTGACGGAGCCGGTAACGACACGCATGTCGGCAATGTAGCCCTCAGCGACACGGTGACCTATACCGATACGTTGGAGGCGGGCGACTTCTCCTATGCCGGCGGCACTTGGACGGTAGATACCGATACGGAGGGTGACGATACGCTGAGCGATATCGAGATCGTCGATCATGGCAGCGCCGGCCGCTTCCTGCTGGTTGGCAATGGCGGCTTCGACACCATCCAGGACGCTGTCAACGCGGCAATGTCCGGCGACACCATCCTGATTGCACCGGGGTCCTATACCGGCGCGGTGACGATCTCGGCCGACAAAACCGGGCTCACCATCCTGGGTGCCAATCATGGCGTCGGCCATGACGGCGACCGTGACGCGGAGTCGAGCCTCGAGGGTGGCTTCATCGTTTTCGCGGACGGCGTGTCAATCGACGGCTTCGAAATCACCGAAGGCACCAGTGTGTTCGGCGAAACTGCAGGCGTCTATGTCCAGGCTGCGAATGTCACGATCACCAACTCGATACTCGATCGCTCCGGAACTCCAGACGGCGACGGGTCGCGCGGCGTTGTCAATGCGGTCGGCAACGGCGACGGCCTGACCGTCACCAACAACCAGATGAGTGGCTGGGCTACCGGCGTCTATGTGCAGGGCGCCGATAACGTGACTGTGTCGGGCAATGCGCTGACCGGCAATTATGTCGGCATGTCGGTCGACGCCTATCCGGGCGACAACGACAATCTGCAGGTGACCGGCAACACCTTCGACAACGAACTGGAAGATCTCGGCATCGGAGCCGCCGGCGGTACGTCCAGCGGCGCGATCGAAGGCAACACCTTCACCAAGGGCATCTTCGACTACGATCCGGCAGATAATGCTGGCCTGGTTGGAGACAACACGATCGACCAGCCGGTGGTCGTCACGGTGCCGGGCACCAGCACGCAGATGGGCTTCGGAACCATCCAGGAAGCGATCGATGCAGCTCCCGCGGGAGCGGTCGTGACCATCGCGGCTGGCGCCTATGCCGAGAACCTCGTCATCACCAAGGGTATCACCCTGGTGGGCGTCGGCGACGTCACCATCGAGCCGACTGATGGCGAGCCGATCACCATCAGCGGTGATCTTGGCGGAGACGATGTCACACTGCAGAATCTCGACATCGTCGGCAATACAGGCGACTACGGCGTGTACGTCACCGATAATGCCAATGTCGGCACGTTGACGATGCATCAATCCAGCATCAGCGGAGCCGGTAGCTACGCGCTGTTCGTCTATAACGCAGACACAAATCAGACGCCGAGCGCGGCCGAGGTGGTGGTCACCGATACCACCTTCGCCAATAATGGCTATGACGGTGCCACCGGCGCAGCGCATATCAAGCTGTTCGGTTTCACCGGCGATGCGACGATCCAGAACGTCACTATCGAAGGCGGCTCGGGCGGTGTCACGGCGCCAAACAGCCTCACTCTCCCCGAATACGGAATCGAAATCACCGGCGTTCCCAACAATCTTGTGGGCGCTGCGACCCCGCCGATGGGTCAGGTTTCGATCGACAATGTGACGATCACCGGCCAGTTCGAAAAGAATACGGTCGCGATCTGGAATTTCGGCGATATCGACGGCCTCACGATCGATGGCCTCGATCTCTCCGGTACCGAGACTGCCTGGGGTCCGGTGTTCAACATCGACGGCGTCACCGCAGACTACGACGCCTCGGCCTTCGACATCGCTCTGCCGAGCGGTTCGATCGCGACCGAGCTGCAGGGCGACAAGAACGCTCAGGATGACACGGATCAGACCATCACCGGCACCAGCGGCAACGACCGCCTCATCGGCAAGACCGGAAATGACACCCTGATTGGCGGTGACGGCAACGACGAACTCTTCGGTCACGACAAATCGGGAGGCGCGGCGGCGGGCGATGCCGGCGACGACATCCTGATCGGCGGCAAGGGGAACGATTACCTGAACGGTGGCGCAGGTAATGACACCGCCGTCTATTCCGGAAACCGTTCGGATTATACGATCACCGACCATGGTGACCATTTCACCATCGCCGACAATCGGCCGGGCCAGGACGGAACCGACACCGTCTACAATGTCGAAAACTTCCAGTTTGCCGACGTAACCGTCACCGACCAGAACGATAACCCACCGGTTCTGCAGACAACGGTGTTCGAGGTTCCGGAAAACCAGACGCTGATCGGGACCCTGGTGGCGATCGATCCGGACCTGACCGGAGAATCGGTCACCTACACCATCACGGGTGGCGCGGACGCGGCTTTGTTTGCCATCAATAACCTGACAGGCTCGATTTCATTCCTCGCGCCGCAGGACTACGAGGGACCGTCACAGCAATTCGAGGTGGAAATAACCGTCTCGGACGGCACCAACAGCTCTACGGAGACGGTGACGATCAACCTCACCGACGCCAACGACAATGCTCCGGTGATCACCAGCGGCGCGACCTTCGTCATCGCCGAGAACACCACGGCGGTTGGCACGGTGACAGCCAATGATCTCGATACCGTTGGCGGGCCAATCACCTACGCGATCACCGGCGGCACCAATGCGGCGCTGTTCACGATCGATGAGGCGACAGGCGCTTTGTCTTTCATCAATGCGCCAGACTTCGAGACCGGCTCGGCGTCCTATTCGGTCCAGGTCACAGCGTCGGACGGGGTCAACTCGTCCTTGCCGCAAACCATCACGGTCAGCGTCACCGACGAGAACGACACCGCCCCGGCCTTTACCAGCCAGGCAACCTTCACCATCGCCGAGAACACGACGGCGGTTGGCACGGTTGCGGCCACGGATCTGGACACCGTCGGCGGCCCGCTCACCTATGCGATCACCGGCGGCGCGGATCAGGCGCTGTTTGATATTGATCCCACGACGGGCGCGCTGAGCTTTGTCAACCCGCCAGATTACGAGACCGCGACGCAATATGCGGTCGAGGTAACCGCGTCTGACGGTACCAACACATCGACACAGGCCATCACCGTCAATCTGACCGACGTGAGCGATAATGCGCCGGTGATCGTGACGACCTCCCTGTCGGTGGCGGAAGGCTCGACCGTTGTCGGTGCTGTTGTCGCAAACGACGCGGACACGGTTGGCGGACCGGTCACGTATTCGATTACGGGTGGCACCGATCAGGCGCTGTTCACGATCAATGCGGCGACCGGTGTATTGTCGCTCGTCGCGCCGCAGGACTATGAAGCCGGTGCGACCAGCTTCGAAGTCGAGGTCACCGCGTCAGATGGGGTCAACTCGTCGGCGGCACAGACCATCACCGTCAACCTCCTTGACGTTGGTCCAGGCACGCCCGTCGATATCAACGCGACGGTCAACCAGGTGTTCGAAGGCGCTGCCAACGGCACCACGGTGGGCATCGACATCGATGCCTCCGACGCCTGGCCGGTGCTGGCGGACAATGCGACCTATTCGATCATCAGTGACACATCGAATGGCGGCTTCCAGATCAATCCGACGACCGGCCTGGTGACGGTCGCGGATGGGACGAAGCTCGACTACGAGACGGCGACGCAGCACACCATTATTGTGCAGGCGCTCGACCGCATCGGCGGCAATGCTTCGACCGCGGCGTTTGTGATCAATGTCCGGGACGTGACCGGCAACACGATTACAGGCACGAACAAGGCCGACCTGATCACCGCGGTGTCGGGTCCGAGCACCAACCCGTCCAACACCACGACTCCGGAAGCCGATATCATCACCCCGGGCCGGGGCGTGGACAGCATTGATGCGGGTGCCGGCGACGACATCATCCAGATCAATGCCAAGGACAACGCCGCGGATACACTCCTTGGCAATATCGGGACCGATACCATTCGGGTCCTGGGTACCAAGGCCGTCACTCTCAACGGGTTTGACACAGTGTTCAGCTCGATCGAACGCTGGGAAGGCAACGGTGCCGGCATCATTGGGTCCAAAGCTGCCGACGTCTTTGACTTCAGCAATCTCGAGGAAGCCATCAGCATGGGCCCGGTCGACGGTGGCAATGGCAATGACGTCATCACTGGCACAGAGTTCGCCGACGTGCTCCGCGGGGCCAGCGGCGACGACGTCCTGAACGGTGGCGACGGTAACGACACGCTCTCCGGCGGCAAGGGGATCGACACGCTCAACGGTGGCGACGGCGACGACATCTTCCTGCTCAGGGGCACGGAAGATGCTGCCGACATCATCAACGGCGGGGCTGGCGTGGATACGGTTCAGGTTGCTGGCGCGCTTACCCTGAACGGCTTCCACGCTGGAAACTCATCCATTGAGCAATGGGCGGGTAACGGTAAGGGCATCAAGGGATCGGTCGGAAACGATGTCTTCGATTTCTCTGCCCTGACATCCGTCGTGAATATGGGCATCGTCGACGCCGGCGCCGGCAACGATACCATCATAGGCTCCGGTTTCGCCGACACGTTGCGCGGCGGTGCAGGCAACGATCGCCTGGAGGGTGGCGCAGGAAACGACATCCTGACAGGCGGCGCAGGCAACGACACCTTTGTCTACGCCACCGGGTATGGACGTGACACGGTCACCGACTACACCGCAGGCCAGGACATATTCGACCTGACCGGAGCCAGCGTTGCGGATTTCGCTGCGTTGCAGATGACCGATACGGCCCAGGGCGTCGTCATTACGTTCGGCGCCGACGATACACTCACGATCAACAAGGCCACGATCGCCCTGTTGACCGCAAACCAGTCCGACTTCCTGTTCTCCTAAGGCTTGGACTGCGATCCTTGGCGACGGCTCACTTCGACTACACAAAGTCGAAGTGAGCCAACGTCAATTCCTGGACGTTCAGAAGTGTAGCGATCAGAGCCGGCGACTGGCTGCCGGCACCGTCGATATCCCAGTACAATTGCGAGCTGTCGGTATCGAAGAGAAACTGACCTTGCCCGCTCGCGCTGCCGGCCACACCAGCGCCGACATCCAAGAAGTTCCAGAAGTCTGTCGTGCTGATGCCGAATCCCGCTTTGGAAATCCGGATCAGATCACCCTCCGCGGCCGAAAAATCTGTGATAATATCCGCTCCGGAATTGGGGTCGGAAAAATAGAAGACGTCCGCATCCGCACCGCCGGTCAGGGTGTCGAAGCCTGCACCGCCTTCCAACACGTCGTTCCCGGCCCCTCCGTGCAGCACGTCGTTGCCGGCCAGCCCGTATAGGGCATTGTCGGCGGCATCACCGGTGATGACGTCCGCGGCGTTGGATCCGATCACATTCTCGATGCTGAGATAGGTGTCGCCGGCCGCATCACCAAGGCGACCTGTACCGAGTTCCAGGTCCACGATCACACCGCGCTTGCTGGTCAGGTACGACACGGTATCGTTGCCTTCGCCGCCGTCCAGCACATCGGCCCCGGCCCCGCCGACCAGCAGATCGTCGCCTGCGTCGCCGAACAGGACGTCATTGCCGGCCCCGCCATCCAGGATATTTTGGCCTGCATCGCCCAGCAAATGATCGGCACCCGCGGAGCCAATCAGGTTCTCGACGCCGATCAGGGTATCGCCCTCCGCGTCACCACCCTGCCCGGTACCGGTCCGCAGATTGACGATCACACCGACCTTGCCGGCGGCATAGGACGCAGTATCGACGCCCTCGCCACCCATCAGAACGTCCGCGCCGGCCCCGCCGATCAGCACGTCATTGCCCGCACCGCCATCAAGCAGATTGGCCAGCGTGTTGCCGGTCAGAACGTCGTCGAATGCAGAACCGACGATGTTCTCAAAGCCGGACAGCGTGTCGGTCCCGGCGCCGCCGGTGTTCTGCGCCTTGGTGAGGGCCAGGCTTACGACGATCCCGGAGATCGCGTCGTCATAAAGAACGGTGTCGCTCCCGCCCCCGCCGATCAGGATATCGTTGCCCATGCCGCCCGAAATGACGTCGTCGCCGTCGCCGCCCTCGATCCGGTTGTTGCCGTCGTCCCCGGTCAGGATATCGTTGAAACCGGAACCAACCAGATTCTCGATGCTGATGAGTCGGTCGCCGTCCGAAGCGGTACCCGTCCTCAAATTGACCGTTATGCCCTCGGCCGCGCCGATGTAGGACGCGGTATCGACCCCCATCCCTCCGTCCAGAAGGTCGGCGCCTCCGCCACCAATGAGGAGATCGTTACCTGCGAGACCGTATAATTCATTCTCACCCTCGTCGCCGATCAGCGTGTCGGCAGCGTTTGTGCCGATGACATTTTCGATCTCGACAAATGTATCGCCCTGAGCATCGCGACCCGATCCAATCCCGCGGGCGAGGTCGATGAAGACTCCGGACCGGCTCGTCGCGTAGGAAACGGCGTCGCGGCCCGGACCCCCTATGAGAATATCGGCTCCGGCCCCGCCAATGAGCACGTCGTTGCCTGCTCCGCCGGAAAGAGTGTCGTTGCCGGCCCCTCCGTCCAGCTCATTGCCACCGTCATCACCGGTGATCCAGTCGCCAGCCTTTGTGCCAATGACGTTCTCGATACCTTCAAATGTATCTCCCTCGGCCTCACCCCCGGAAGCAGTACCGGCACCAAGATCCACGACAACGCCGACCTTGCTCAGCGCGTAGGAAACCGTATCGATTCCTGCTCCGCCAATGAAGCTGTCGGCGCCGCCACCCCCGATCAGCAAATCGTCGCCGTCTCCGCCGTCCAGAACATTGTCGGACGAATCTCCGGTGAGACTATCGGCAAATGACGAGCCCGTCAGATTCTCAAATCCCGAAATCGTATTCACAGCCGCGCCGCCGGTCTGCTGCGCCGATTTCGCCGCAAGGCTCACTGCAACGCCTGAGCTCGCAGAGGCGTAACTCAGTGTGTCGACCCCTGCGCCGCCGGAAAGGACATTGTTGCCAGCCCCGCCATCGATCGTATCGTCACCGTCACCGCCATCGATGACATCGTTCCCAGCCCCACCGGTCAGGGTGTCCGTGCCGCGACCGCCAAAGAACCGCACACCGGCATCGCCCGCGGTTAACTCGCTGCCCGCATCGCCCGTAATGACGGTCCGCACATATGTTCCCGCCGCAATCGCGATCGGGCTGTCGCCTATGAAACCTGTACCGGTCCGCAGATCGAGCAGAATGGAGCCGGTGACCGCTGACGCAAAGATCGTCGCCGGGCCGGACTGGTAGTCGAGCAAAGACCGTTCCTCGGTCCAGTATTTGCTGAACTCATCCGTGTAGAAAAAGACCGACTTGTCCTCCGCCGATGAGCCATAGGCGGTCAGAGACAGGTTGCCCAGATTCCCGACATCGCTCGCGGACGCGCTGGAGATCCGGATGGTCCATGTGCCGGCGGCGCTTTCACCCTGAAAGGCGCGTGACATCAACTGCCAGCCGCCGGAAATCACAGCTCCCTCCAGCCCATTCTGATCCAGAAGTCGCGACACCGTTCCGCTGGGCGAGATCAGATCAATTGTGAGATTTCGGCTGGCGCTGAATCTCAGGTCGTTCAGGTTCAGAACCATGGCCTCGACCGCCTGGTCGGCACCGATTTCGATCTGGATATCGGTTGTCTTCGCCTGTCCAACACTCCAGGAGCCCGATGTGCTGCCGGTGGAGCTGAGCTCGTTGGCGCTGACAGCCGGCCCGGCAAACGCCTTGAACCAGTCTTCAGCCAGCAGAACGGCTGCATAAGCATCGGCCATGCCGAAGCCGTAATCGTTGGAGAAGTGCAGCCCGCCGCCATTCCAGTTTCCGGCGGCGTTGACGATCCAGGCCGAGGCTTCATACCGATAGGTGCCAGCACCGATCTCGGATCCCGTATGATTAGCCGAAATCGACAGAATTTTTTGCACATCCCGCCAGCCTAGACCAGGATTGGCCTCAAGCATCGCGGCCTGTATTCCGGCAATCTGCGGGGTCGCCGCAGACGTGCCTCCGAATGTTGAGGTGTAGTCGTCGGCCGAATAACCCGGCAGCCCCGTTACGTCCGTCGTGGTGATGCCTGTGTAACTATCGCTCGAGGGCGCTACGACAAGGATCGATGCACCGGGATTGGAGTAATAAGCGACGCTTCCGAGGTGGTCCGTAGCGCCGACGACGACCACGTGACGGTCAACCGTAAGTCCGTTGGTCTCCGTGCTCAGTCCGAGTTGACGATAGTTTCCGGCCGCAACATTGGCGATCGTACCAAGCTTCCCGCGTCCCAGGTCAGCAGCCATGGTGAAGCCAGACAGCGCCGCTGCATACTCCGCAACCAGTGGATTGGCGGCGAACGCGCCGGTGAAACTCCAGGAATGATTGGTGATGTGGAAAAGCGACTGCTGCTTCAGAACGTTCCAGACGTAAGCGGAGTCGCGCTGAGAATCGTCGAAGATGTTGATCGGCGAGATCTTCGCGTCATAGGCGATTCCGACAACGCCCTCGCCGTTTCGTGCGGCGGCAATAATTCCCGCGACGCTTGTCGCGTGTTCGTCGCCCGTTTCTGAAATGATCGTCGCGTTCCCGCCCTTGATCTTCTTGTTCAGGACTGCGTTGGTGGAAAGGTCGGCGTGAGCGATATCCATCGCCGTGTCGTACACTCCAACCGAGATTCCTCGGCCGCTGTAGCCCAGGCTCCAAACCGGAGTGACATTGATGTTGACCGCATCAGCACTGCCGTTTGCCTTGCTGAACAGATTTTCCTGCTCACCGAACAGGGGATCGACCGGACCGTCTGCCGGATCTGCGGCAGATGAATCGAGCCAGATCCCCTGCGTGCTGATCGACAGCGCAGAAAGATCAGAAAACTTGTTGGCGAAGTCCGAAGACTTCGAACGCTTCGACATGACCGCCCCCGGTCTTTTTGTTGGGACGGTCATCGCACGCGAAGCTTGATAGAGTGGTTACGAGGGTTGTGTTCTAATCTTTGAAGTGAACGGGCCCTTAAAGGGCTCGATAAATCTTTTGCTAACAGCGCTGTGATCGAGCATTTCTCTTCATGTGTGCGCTACTGCCCTTGGATAGGAAAATCGGCCCGCAGCTGCTCCGGAAAGGCGCGGTCTGGTCGCGCTTGACGCAACGTAATCATCAATGTGGCAAGGTAGACTTCATCGTCTATTGATCGGAACCGAGTGCTCGGTCTGGCACTCTTCTTGGCTTGTGAGCTTCGAAGTTGTGCGATCGCAATATTTTCGTGCTGCGCGATCGCATCATAAAGCGCAGTACGCATGTGCCAGTGCCCCGTCTGCCAACGCGTACCCGGCCGAGCATGACAGCGAGAAGCGGCAATCAACATCGGTTCCCGCCGATACCCGTGCTGCCCGTAATGACAAAGTGCGAGACATCTGGTGATGCAGGCCCTCTGGCGCGAATTCCTGCAGACCGAGCGTGACGCGCTGGCGCACAAGCCATCGCGTACTGGCCGCACCGCCGGGTCCGCCACGAGCGGCGCGAGCGCGTTCACGGGCATCTCCCAAAGGCAATAACCGGTCGGTTATGCCGATTCTCTCCCAAAGCGCCGCCCAATCGTCTTCGTCGCTTCCCTCCCACTCGATTGCATACGGACCATTGTTCTGCTGGCCAAGTGCTCGATCGCGTACGAGAGCGACGACACCGTTTGGCGAAGCCGTGGTGACGAGCATTGTCGTCACAATTGCTGCCTTCGCGAAATAGAATGTCGATTTCGTAGAAAGCGACTTATCGTTGCTCTGTAACATGCCCGGTAATCATCGCAGCCCAACAGAAGCGGCTCGATAGAAGATAGTCCGTATCAAAGATGGCTTCGATGGAATTGCCTTTCCGTGGCGCGACAAACCAAGCGTATGGAGAGTCAGCATGCGTTTTAAGAATGCGCCTGCGCGCAGTCACGAGAGCGTTTTGAATAGTGTCCGCAACGCAAATGTCCGCCTATAAAATGCGATCACGCAAAGCGTTGCGCGCGGGTGAATACGTTCGACACCGACAAAACGTGCCACCGACCGCCCCGGGCGGATCGAATTCCGCGCCGGTTAGGCGCTTTCGTCGTGGTCCTGACTGGTGATGCCTACAGCGCGCATCGCTATCAGGAAGGGCATTAGCTCGCGGACAAAGTGATCCGACGCCGCCGACTGCACCTCGCGGCCGAGTTTTGTCGCATCCAGGGTTTTAATCGGATTGCCAAGCCTTCGCGCCGCCCGCACGCTTCGCCGCCAGGGCCGCCTTGGTTCGCTCGTAGATCAGCCGTCGCTCTTTTTCGGCCAGCGCGACGTATAAGTGCAGAATGAACGGGTCCGCGTCTCGCCGCAGCTCTGCGATGATGAACGGCACCGTCTGCGCCACGACCGCAACGAAGGCGACGTCGCGGGAAAGGCGGTCCAGCTTTGAGACTACGACGTAGCTTTGCGCGGACTTGGCAGCAGCCAGTCGAGGCCGCCGGTCGAGCGCGTCGGCCCCCTTGCCGGTTTCGGCCTCGATGTACTCGCCGACCAGGGAAATGCCTTCCGCTTCGGCGAACCGGCCGATTGCCGCCCGCTGGGCCTCGATGCCAAGACCAGAGCGCTGCTGCCGTTGTGTCGGCACCCGCAGGTAGGCGATCGCCCTGTCCATACAAACAGCAAACCATCGTTTGCGGTTTGGATGAACTCGAATTCAGAGCAATTTTATTGCTGTTTTGATGTTGCAGCAGCGAAGTGGGTCCGCACCTCAAGCGCCGAGATCCGCGCTCTCACATGACACGTTTGTGAAGAAGCCGCTCATCGCTGGGTTCGCGAAAACCTTCGCGTGCGGCTAGTGTGGGCGAATGTGAGCCCTTCGGTGGGCGGGGACACGTTTATTCCCGACGCAGTGTGCTTCGTCAACGGCATCCTCGTTGCGGATTTCGAGAGCTCTGGGATCGAGAGCCCCATCACTGCGGCAATCAACCAGCTGCTCCGCTATTCGAACCAGCGCCGCGAGATCTGGCCAGCCTTCTACGATGAGAACAAGGGCGTTGAGCGACTGTTCCACACGAAGCAGCTTCTGATCGCCAGCAACTTCTTTGAAGCGCCGGCGAGCACGATCGGTGCGCCGCCGGAGGCCTATCTGGAAATGGGCAGACAAGTCGCCCGTACCAATGTCCACGGTCGCCGAAGAATTAGCGCTAATCGCGCCCCCCGCCGAGGTCGTCGAGGCCGCAAGTACTCTAGCCACCGTGGGGCCCGAGGAGGCCGGAAGCGCCGGCACGCCCTTGTTCTTCCGTGAACCTGTCGTTCGGGCAGATCCTTTTCGCGGCCTCGAAAGCCGCCCGCGCAAGCTCTATGTCACGCGGGCTCTGACGCCCGACCTTCTTCTTTACTCACGGTTCTCTTCGGCCCAGGGCATGAGCCACTTCTCGAGCGCAACGAGCAGGTAGAACAGCACTATGCTCATGATTGCGAGCAGGGTCATGGCGGCGAAGGCCAGTGCTGTGTCCGCGCTCGCACCCGATTGAACGATCACGAAGCCAAGGCCGGACGATGCGCCGACGAATTCGGCGATCACCGCACCTATGACCGCGAGCGTGATCGCGTTCTTCAGTCCGACGAAAATCTGTGGCAGGGCCCAGCGGAAGCGGATCTTGACGAATTCCTGCAAGGCGGTCCCGCTCATGGAACGCGCAAGCTCGACGAGTTCAATCGGCGTCGAGCGAAGACCCGATACGGTCGAGAGTACGATAGGAAAGAAACAGAGCAGGACGACCATCACGATCTTCGGAGTCAAACCAAATCCGAGCCATACAACCAGGATCGGCGCGATCGCGACCTTCGGGACCGAGTTCACCGCGATCAGGATCGGATAGATCATCTGCTCGAGTGTCTTGAAATACGCGATCGCCATCGCGACCGGCATGCCGATCACGATCGCGACGACGACTCCAACGAGAGTCTCGCCAAGCGTCACGGCCAGTTGCTGCAGCAGGAACAGCCGGAACTCGAACAGCTTCGCGACCACGCTCTGCGGACTCGGGACCAGGTAGGCCGGAATGTCGAGAACGACAGTTGCGCCAGCCCACACTAGCGTCGCAGCGATCAGGGTGATGATCGGGAGAAAGATTGCGCGTGCGCGATCGCCGGGCCAGCGGCGCGAGATCGGTGCGGCGCGAACCGCGCCGGTCGCCCCGTCATCGTGGCGCTTCGCGGTGCTCATGCTACCGCCTCGCGGTGGTGCAGAAGGCCATGGAGGCGGCTGCTGGAAACGGCGAGCTTCGCAGCCTGTTCGGGTGACCCGAGGTCACGCGGGCGTGGTACGTTGATTGTCACGATTTCCTGGATGCGTCCCGGCCGTGGCAGCAGCACGACGATGCGATCGGACAGCAAAACAGCCTCTTCGATCGAGTGCGTGACGAACACGATCGTTGTGCTTTCTTCAGCAACGATCCGTTGAAGCTCGATCGCAAGCTCTTCGCGCGTCAGCGGGTCCAGCGCGCTGAAGGGCTCGTCCATCAGCAAGACCTTTGGGCTTTGAACGAGAGAACGGCAGAGCGAAACACGCTGCTGCATGCCGCCGGAAAGTTGATGGGGAAAGGCGTTCTCAAATCCGCCTAGGCCAGCGAGTTCTATTAGATCCAGCGCGCGCTCTCTCGTCGCGTTCTCGTCCAATTTCAAGAACTCTGCGGGGAGCATGACGTTCTCAAGAACGTTGCGCCACGGCAGCAATGCGGGCTTCTGAAACATGAAGCTGACGTCGCGGCGAGGGCGTCTCACCGGTTCTCCATCGATCCTGATGGTGCCTTGCGTCGGCGTGAGCAAGCCGGAGACCGCCCGCAACAGGGTCGATTTGCCGCATCCGGAGCGGCCAACGAGCGTGACGAACTCGTTGGCGTTCACTTCGAAGCTCACGTCTTGCAAAGCAGCGACGGCGCCGGACTTAGTCTCGAATACCTGCGAGAGGCCCTCGATCACGATCACTTAGACGGGCTCCCAGGTGCCAGCGAGAACGATACGATCGCCTCAGGGGCAATCGGCTTGGTAATCGCTGCCGACAGGATGCCGATTGACCGCGCCACCCGCTCACGGTCGATGGCGCCGATCTTGTCACCCACGCCGATGTATGGTGCGGACAATTCCACCTCTCGCTGTGCGACAGCCTTGTTCTGCGTTGGCTGGTAGCTCACCAGAATGTCCGCGGTTTCTGCCGGATTTGCCACCGCGTATTCCAAGCCGCGCAGAAGCGCCTTCGAGAACCGCCGGACCTGTTCGGGGTTCTTGTCTGCACGCGCGGTCGATGTCATGAGGACGATGCCATAGAGATCAGGCAGAAGGTCGCCAAAGGGAAGGGTGATCACCTTTCGACCGCCCGACACCGCAGCCATAACGGGCTCGCCGACCACAAACTGGCCGATCGCATCCACTTGGCCACTCGCCAGGATCTGCGGCAGGGCAGGTCCCAGGGCGGGTATAAATTTGACCGTATCGGGATTGATGCCGGCCGCCTTTGCATACGCCTTGAATGAAACACCGACCGTGGAGCCCGGCTGGTCTCCGATCGATTTACCGGAAAGATCCGCGGGCGTCTTGATGCCGGAACCTTCGAACGTCACGATCGCAGAAAGCGTCGCCTGGTGTATCGCGGCCACGGCCGTGACCGGCAGGGACTGGTTCGCCAGCGTGATGGTCGCTGCAGAGAAGTCGGCGACGCCAAAGTCCGCGCTTCCGCTTGCCAAGTGTTTCATGACGTCGACCGACCCCGTTCCGGGCCGTATCGTTACGTCAAACCCCGCGTCCTTGAAGAAGCCCTTCTTCAGGGCGACGTAGGCATACGCTTCGCGGCCAAAGGTGCTGAACGCCGTGAGGTAGGTTACGGGTTCGAGCTTTTGCGGCGCGCTGCTCGATCCTGCCGTCTGTGCCGTGCTGGCGGAGCTGGTCGCCAGAGTCACGACTACAGCAAGAGCCGCTGAACTGAGCAGCGACGAAGATGATGCTCGGGTCTTCATGGTTCCTCCCAGGGCCTGATCGGTTTACGCGTCCCGAAACGGGTCGCGGTCGATTGCGTCACGTCGATATTCGAGCAAAAGCCCTCGTCGGAGGACCGCCCCAAAACGCGTGCTTCCAGTTCGCAAGGCGGAGCGCATGTGTTGCAGAGAGGCCAAATCGTCTGAAGGCGGGCACATTATAAGAATTTGATCTGGCTGCCGGGATCGATGCAAACAGTTACTGATAATAGTTGCCAGCACCACCATCAATGCGAAATTGCGCCTCTTGTGTGCATCGGCTGCTCACCGAGCGGTCATTGTTCCATCGCATCCAAAGGCTCCTGATCATCTATCCGGTCGTTGCCAAGTATAATTTGTAACTGTTTGCCTCGGTCGAGAATCCATTTTTAAGGTGGCCCAACCACAAGAGTGGAGATGCCGAGTGTCAGGTTGTCCGATCCACTTTGATCCGCTGTCGCCCGAGCAGCTTGCGGATCCCTATCCCACCTATACGGCGTTACGGTCGTCGGCACCTGTGTTTTTCGACGCCAGCCACGGCCTATGGATCGTGAGCCGCTACAACGACATCGCCGCGATCGTGAGGGATACGCAGACGTTTTCGTCGCACAATGCGACACGGGCTTCCACCAGGCCGCTGCCGCCTGAAGTTCAGGCTGTGCTCGCAACCGCGTGGCCGCTCGAACCCACCATCACCACGAGCGATGGGGAGGTACACCGCCGTCTCCGCCTGACCGTCAGCCGTGTCCTGACCCCGCGCAGGATGGCCGCAGAAGAGGGGGCTATTCGCCGCGATGTCGACCAACTGATCGACGGCTTCACACGGGACGGAAACACGTCGACCGATCTCATCGAGTCCTTCGGCTGGAGCCTGCCGCTGCTCACCGTCACGCGATTGCTGGGCGTGCCGGCGTCCGACATGGAGAAGTTCCATCGTTGGGGATCGAGCTGGCTGCGGGTTCTTCAGGCCACGGACGACCTAGAAACGTTGATCGGATATGCGCGGGATGTTGTGGATCTCGAGCGCTATTTTATGGATGTCGTCGAGTCGCCCGCCAGGAACGATCCAAATACATTCGTCGGCCAGTTGCTCAGCATCAAGCTGCCAGGTCAGGAGCCGCTGTCGCCAGTGGAAGCTATGCGGATGATGGTCAACATCATCGTCGCCGGTCACGTCACGGTCACGCGATCGATCGGCAACGCGATCCAACTGTTGCAGGACCATCCGCAAGCGGTCGATAGGCTGAGGGCCGATCCGGACGTGATCGAGACGATGATCGAGGAGATCCTGCGCTACGAGTCGCCCGCGCAAGGGTTGTTCCGAACCACGACGAAAGAAACCGAGGTCGCCGGCGTCCCGATCCCCGCGAATGCGCGCGTCATGCTGCATTGGGGTTCGGCCAATCGCGACGAGACCGCATTCGAGCATCCGGAGACGTTCGACGTCACGCGCGATTCCAAATCGCAGCACGTCGCCTTCGGCAAGGGCGTGCATAGCTGCCCCGGTGCGCCGCTCGCACGCCTACAGCTCAAGATTGCGCTGCCGCGCTTGCTCGAGCGCTTGCCGAACTTGCGCATCGCCGACGCGCCTGACGCCGCCGTGCGTGACACGGTGTTCTTCGCGCGTGGCTTTCGCGCCCTGCACGTTACCTGGGACGCAAAGGCGTCGGCATGACGACGGAGCGCACGGTGGAGGTCCGCGTCAGCGACAAGGCGGCGTGCGCGGACGGCATCTACCGTGTGACGCTCGTATCGGCCTCCGCCGTGCCACTGCCTGTGTGGGAGCCGGGCGCGCATGTCGAGGTTGACCTGCCGAACGGACTACGTCGGCAATATTCACTGTCGTCTGATCCGTCGGACAATGCGGCGTGGCGCATCGGTGTGCTTCGGGAGAGCGACAGCCGCGGCGGCTCGTCCTACGTCTGCGACACGCTCGCAATTGGCGAGCGGCTCAGCCTGCGCGGTCCGCGGAACAACTTTCCGCTTCACGCAGCGCCACGCTATCTCTTCATCGCAGGGGGGATCGGCATCACCCCGCTGCTGCCGATGATCGGCAGCGCGCAGCGGGCCGGCGCCGACTGGGCCCTCGTCTACGGTGGGCGCTCCCGATCCAGCATGGCGTTCCTCGACGAGCTTTCGGTCTATGGGGATCGCGTCAAGGTGCTGCCGCAGGACGAGCATGGTCTACTACCGGTGGAGCGCTTGCTGGACGGTGTGGATCAAGACACGCTGATCTATGCCTGCGGACCTGAGTCACTGCTGGCCGCATTGGAGAGTGCCGTAGCAGCACGCGCGATCATAACGCTTCACGTCGAGCGTTTCCGAGGAGCGCCGCTGGAGACCGAAGGCGATCAGCCGTTCGAGGTTCACTTCGAACTGAGTGGCGTAACCGCGACGGTACCGCCCGATCGATCGATTCTTGAGGTTGCCGAGGAGCATGGCATCCCGGTGATGTATTCCTGTTCCGAGGGAACGTGCGGAAGCTGCCAGGCCCGAGTGCTGGCCGGAGAGGTGCTGCACCGCGATTCATACCTCACGCCGCAAGAGCGAGGAGCGGGCGCACAGATGCTGATTTGCGTGTCGCGCGCGGCGGGACCTCGGCTCGTGCTGGAGCTATGATAGGAATGAATCCGCGCGTTGAACATGAATATGTCGAGCTTGGTGGACTGAGAACTCATCTTGTCCGATCGGCATCTCACATCGACACCGTATTCATCCATGGCGTGGGCGGGTCCTGCTGGACCTTCGATCACATGGGGTCGTCTATGGACGTCGAACTGAACTGCGCCAGTATCGACCTTCTCGGCTATGGCGAGAGCAGTTGGCTTCCGGACATGGCGGATTACAGCACGCAGAACCAGGCACGGCGCATCTGTGACGTTCTCGCCCATCTTAGCGTGTCGCGCGTTAACCTCGTGGGATTTTCTTGGGGCGGGCTCATCGCGCTGGAAGTGGCGGCGCAGTTGTCGGCTGCCGATCGGCTGGTGGTGATCGACATCGCGCCGTCGTCGAGCCTGCCGCCGGAGGCCGTGGCTCCGATTCCGTGGCGCGCCGACAGTACGGGCGCAGTTATCGACGCAATGCAGCGGATTGCACCCGGGGCGACGCGTCAGGTGCTCGAGCGTGACGCGCTGCTGTCGACGACGTTCGACGAGCATGGCTTGCGGCGGAAGATCGATCCGCGGTTGCTGCAACGATACATCTTCCGGATGCAGGACCACTGGGCCACATGGGATGCGAACCAGCGTCCGACGCTGCTCGTTCGAGGTCAGAACACTCCCGTGCTCTCGTCTGCCGAGGCCGCGATGATGATGGAGAGAGCGCCGAGTGCGTCGTTCGTGGAAATCGCCGAAGCCGGTCACCTGATCCCGCTGGAGCAGCCGCAGCGCCTCGCGCGCGTCGTCGGTGACTTCCTGCGCTAGTCGGTCTGTAGCGGAAGGCTGGCGCCGAAGTGTAAGATGGTTTCGCGCAGCCATGCATGCGCGAGATCGTCGTTGTGGCTCGCATTCCAGAGGCTTCGCTGATGGATGGTCCGGATCTGCAGCGGTAGCTCGACGATCCGGAGGCCAGCGGGTTCGACCAGCTGATCGGCGAGACGCTCCAGCGTGATCGATGCGAGGTTCGTCCCGCTAACCAGGAAAGGGGCGACGACAAAGGCACCGGTCGTCACCGCGACCGTGAGTTTGACACCCTGGCGGTCCAGATCGGCATCGAGGATAGGATGGACCGCGCCTGAGTGATAGGCGACGAACTTGAGCGCCAGTAGTTCGTCCATCGTGATTGTGTCGCGCACCCACGGATGCGACTTGTCGATGACAAGGGCGTAGCGGTCTGAAAAGAGTTCTTCAGATTCGAACCCGTCGTCTTGATCGAGCAATTCGGCAGGCATCACCACCATGTCGACATCGCCCCGTCGGAGCGCGGTCGCGTAGGTCTGCTCGAAGGGCTTCACGACGATATGGATGTTCGGCGCGATCGTTTCGAGCAGTGCCAACATGGGCCGCAGCAGCACTATAGTCACGTAGTCCGTCGCCATGATCTTGAATATCGCGGGATCGGTGCGATGGTCGAAAGCAGGGCGCCGGGTGAAGACCGCGTCGACGGAAGTCACCGCCGCGCGAACCGGAGCTTTCAGTGCCTCTGCGAACGGTGTCAGCACCATCGTCTGGCCCTGCCTCACCAGGATCGGATCGCCGAACAGCAATCGGAGTCTTGCGAGCGACGCACTCATGGCGGATTGACCCACTGCGGTACGCGCTGCCGCGCGCGTGACGTTTGCTTCCGTAAGAAGAGCGTCAAGTGCGACAAGCAGGTTGAGGTCCATCCTGTTCAGATTCACAGGGCTCTCATCGATGAGGTCAATATTCAATATGGATGCAAACCATTTGTAATAATATGCACCACTTTCTACGTTTGGCAACAACGGGAGAAGTGATCATGGCGAGCAACGAGGAGGTGGTCATCGTCACGGGCGGTGCCAACGGAATAGGGCGGGTCTACGCGCTTGCGCTCGCCGCACAGGGATATCGTGTCGTCGTCGCGGACCTTGCGGACACGGCTGCGACTGTTGGCGAGATCACCAAAAGCGGCGGTCAGGCCCTAGGCGTCACGCTGGATGTTTCGTCCGAAGAATCAGCGACCGCGATGGCGGAGCGCGTGGCTGACGAATGGAAGCGGATTGACGTTCTGATCAACAACGCGGCCTATTTTTCCGAACTGAAGAAGAGCCCGGCCACCGATCTCACCGTCGAGCTGTGGCGGAAGGTGCTCGACGTCAACGTCATAGGCACGTGGCTGTGTGCCAAGGCCGTGATTCCCGTCATGCGAAAGCGCCGTTACGGCAAGATTATCAACACCTCGTCGATGACGGTTTCGACCGGTGTGCCGGGGTTTCTGCATTACGTCGCGTCAAAGTCGGCCATCATCGGGCTGACCAATGCGCTTGCACGCGAAGTTGGAGATGACGGCATCCTCGTCAACACCATCTCACCATGTTACGTTCCGCACAACAGCGACTATGTCGCAAAGCAGGATGGAAAAATGGGCGCAGCGATCGTCCAGGAACGTATCCTCCGACGCGAAATGACACCCGAAGACTTGGTCGGCACTATCCTATATTTGGTAGGACACGGCTCTGATTTCGTGACGGGGCAGAATTTCTACGTCAACGGTGGCCGCGTCTTCCATTGAGGGTGAAGATGAGCCGAATGACGGCGGGCACTGAGTGGTGGTCATGCCAGTAGGATAACGCCCGCGGGTGTCCCGGCCACCCGGCGGGACCCGGTCTAAACGCTTGAAAATGGGCGTCCTTCCAGAAAGGTCTCTTTCGATTTCTACAGTGTCTGGCCGCGGAGTCTCTGACGGCAAGAAAGGCGTGCTGAGACGAAATTGTCGCTAAGTATCAGAGGCTTTTTCCCGAATGGGAATGTGTCGGTTTGAATCCGCCAGGGGCAGCCAGCCAGTCCGCGATCCAGAGAATATTTTTCTTGGACGCTAGAAATCCCCGCCAAACGGGCGGTTTCGGAGTCTCTGCTGGTGGAATTTCGGGGTCTGACGCTGAAAATCCCGAAGCGTGTCCCGCTATTGCCGTGAAGACGCCTTTTTCGGGAGTGTCGCTCCGGTGACCGAAGAATAAACGCACTGCGTGGCGTAGGCGGCAGTCGCCGCTCAGTGGCTAAAAGGGCTTCGGCGAGTGAAAGAGCGATACCGCGGGTTACGGGTGACTTTAACTCGAGGTCTTTTCATGTCCGCTAATGGCACAAAGCGGACATCTATCGACTGGCCTAGAGCCCTTTCCGGGCTCCAATCCTCGACCGTTCCTGTGGCGATAACCCTGAGCGCACCATCAGCTAACGAGCGCTGAAACTGAAGCGCCTCGATAGCCGGGAGGCTCGACAGCACACGTTGATAACCGGGTGCTTTTCAGACTTTTATTGCAGCGGGATCTTGGCGGCATTGATGACCTTGCCCCACTTCTCGATATCGGCAGCCAGCACCTTGCCGAAAGCCTCTGGGCTCTCGTCCGTGATGATGTCCATGCCGTCCCGCGCAAACCCGGCCTTCACGTCATCCAAGGCAAGCGCTTTGATCAGCGCAGCGTGCAACTTGTTGGCGACATCGGGCGACGTTTTGCCAGGCGCAAAAACGCCGACCCACACCACGAGCTCGACATTCTTGATTCCAGCTTCAGACATGGTCTGCACGTCAGGCATTCGCTTCTGGCGTTCCGGCGTGTCGACCGCGATCGCCTTGAGCTTGCCCCCTTCCACCATCGGCAATGCAACCGAAGGTCCTGCCACGATGAGATCGACATGGCCGCCGATGACGTCGGTGACGACCTGCGAGGAGCCCTTGTAGGGAATATGCGTCAACTCAATACCTGCGGCCTGCTTGAAGAGTTCGACGGCCAGATGCGCGACCGAGCCGACGCCGCCGGAGCCGAATGTGAGCGGCTTGCCTTGCTTTGCGCGGTCCTTTGCGAGCGCAATGAACTCCGACACGTTATTGGCGGGTAAATTCGGATTGACCAGGAAAGTATTGAACCCGCCGGAAATGATCCGTGTGATTGGCGTGAAGTCCTTGAGCGCGTCGTAGGGCAGCGCCTTGTAGAGGTTGGGATTGAAGGCGTGCGTACCGAGGGTTCCGGCCATCAGAGTGTAACCATCGGGTGCCGCCTTGGCGACGAACTCGGCGCCGATAATGCCGGCTGCACCGGGCTTGCTCTCGATCAGCAACGGCTGACCAAGAATCGCGCCAACTGGATCGGCGATCCGGCGCATTGCAAGATCGGGCGGCGTGCCAGGCGCAAACCCTAGGATGACCCTCACCGGCTTGTCGGGATAATTCTGCGCCACGGCCTGACCGGAGAAAACTGCGGCAGAAGCAAGAGCGCCGAGCACTGCAAGAAGAGACCTCGCGTCGCGCAATCTAAGAGCAATATCCATGTCGTTTCCTCGGTCGTTCTTATATTCCGCACAACGGAATTTGTTATAGCACTTGATAATAGCGGATTTTATTGCCCTTTTCGTCGCGTGATCCGGCTCCGATGAAAACATATTTGGTTAGCCAGTCGTGCTTGCCGGGCGGCGTCTCGAAGGTCGGCGTGCAGCGGAAGTAATACAGCGACGGATCGACCACGTCGCCGGGCGCGAGTTTATAGAGCCGGTCCATTACTTCCGGCGGACCGTGCCGAAAGCCGCGGTTCTGAATATAGATCAGGGTACCATCGTCTTCCTGCATGAAGTAGCGCGCGTCGAAACTGAACACGCCGTCGGTGCGCACGTGTGGAAATTCGCCGCCGTGATTGAGCACCTTTCCGCGCAGGCGCGGTCCCTCGAACTCACCCTCCAGGACCGGCACCGACAGTCGTGCACCGCCGATTGGGGGATTTTCCATACGAAGCCGCGGCGCAAGCTTCAGACGGGTCTCGAACACGAATTCAAGGCGAGGTTCCAAGGCATCCTCCGATTTTAATCGTTCTCGTCCGTATGACGCGGACATTAGCTTAAACAACTATCCGCCGGCATCGCCTGTCGCAATATGGCGCTCATGCTGCGATGCGTGGCCACCTCTGCTGCGACCGGCGCTTGATTTCGCCGTCCGCATGGGCTGTGCATTTCGATGGGACATCGTGCCCAAGGCATTGGGGCACCGGAAGATGGGCAGGCCTCGCGCATTTGCTGGTGGCTTCCATTATCTGCACCCGGCATGATGCAATGAAGTGGTGCTAGGGAGCGTGATGTGGGACAGATCGACGACGTCTTGCATGGTCAGGTGCTGACTGTAGGCCTCGCCGGAAGGGGGGCAAACGCGATCACGCGCAGCATGGCCGCATCTCTGGAACGGATCGCCGATCGCGCCCGCCAGTCCCGAGACATCCGGGTCCTGTTGATTGCCGGCGCTTGTGGCAAGAATTTCTGCGCCGGCTCGAATATTAGGGAACTCGCGGAGTTGCGGGCGGAGGGTAAAGGGCCGGGGCCTTTGCTTGAGGCGGAAGCTAGGGCGTTTCAAGCGATCGCTGACCTCGACATCCCGACGGTCGCCGCGGTCCGGGGCGTCGCAATGGGCGGTGGATTGGAACTCGCTCTGTGCTGCGATTTCATCGTGGCTGCCGAGGATGCACGCATTTCGTTTCCGGAGATTTTCCTGGGCGTTTTTCCAGCGCTCGGCGGGACGGTACGCTTGCAGCAACGCATTGGGGAAGGCCGCGCGCGCGAATTGCTGATACTCGGCCGTGAGATTGACGGCAGGCAGGCGTATGAGTGGGGCCTTGTGACCCGTGCCGTGCCTAGTGCTGATGTAGATCACGAGGCACGCGCGCTCGCCGAGCGCCTCGCTGCAGCGCCCAAGTCTGCTATTGCCGAAATCAAAAAATCGCTGCGACTCGCGCGCGGTCTCTCCGAGAAGGAGGCTATTGAGGCAGCACTTAACGCGGCGATACTCCATTCTGACTCGCCGGAAGTTGCCGAAGGCCTGCGCGCCTTCGTGGCCAAAGAGAAGCCCGACTTCCTCTCGCCATCACCTACCCTTCAACGCCGGGCGACATGACATCGGGGTCACGCGGCTCTGCGAACATGCGCGCGATGTCGTGTGCGCGGTTGCGCAGTACGGCTTTCTGACTGACGGCGCCTTTGTCAGTCATCTCGCCTGCCGCTGCATCCGGTGGTACCGAAAGCAGCAGCGCGCGTGCAATAAAGGTAGAAGACCCGGTCGCGCCCCTGGCCAATTCGCGAAGTGCGGCGACGACTTCGTTTCGAAGCGTCTGCGCATTTCTAGCAAAACTCGGATTTGGAAAAAGAAGGGCACCGATTTCCATCTGCCCCTCACCGGCAATGACAGCGTCGACCAAACATCCATTGGTTGCCGTCATCAGCCGGTCCCGAAGACCGGCAACGTTGACCCAGGTGCCTGTCGCAAGCTTGAAATTCTCGCCAATGCGGCCGTTGAATACGAGCCCCTTGGAGAAATCCTTCGTATCGAGGGGAGCAAGCGAATCACCATAGTGGTAATACCCCTCGTCATCGAAGGCCTGCTTCGTCGCTTCCGCATCGCGCCAGTAACCGGGGGTTACCGAAGGGCCCTTCAGCCTCGCTTCCAGCAAATTTGCGCCATCGCGTGGTGCAAGCTTGAGCGTGACGCCTTGCATAGGCAGCCCGACAAGACCGCCGCTGGCACCGGGCCAGTTGACGGCGAGAGCGAAGGGCGCCGTTTCGGTCGCACCGTAGCAGGAATAGAACGGCACATATCGGCCGGTCTCAGCTTTGGATATCGCGTCCATCTCCTTTGCGAGCGTTTCTGGCATGGCGGAGCCTGAATAGAAGAAAAATGACAGCCGCGAGAAAAATTTCCGTCGCAAGCTGTGGTCGTCGCGCAATGCTTTCGCCAGTAGTCGAAAGCCGGATGGTGCAGTGAAATAAGCAGTTGGGGCGATGTCCTGCAGATTTCGGATCGTCTCTTGCATTGCGGGCCCATCGACGGGCCTGCCGTTATCGATCCAGAGCGTGCCGAGATTATAGAGGACCGAACCAAGGATCGAATTGGCTCCAGACGTGTGGTGCCATGGTAGCCAGGAGAGGATCACGGGCGGGTCTTGGCCGAATTCTGGAAACGTTTGAAGAAACATCTGTTGATTGGCCGTAGTCATGCGGTGGGTTGTGATGACGCCCTTGGACGGCCAGTCGTGCCAGAAGTGAACAGGATCGATCGTGTGTCGTCCGGCGCGATGGCGCGATGGGCTTCGTCGATTCGTGTGGACGGCGTCGTCTCTGCAAGTTGGGCCAGAGACAACGTATTCGCGGGGGCTGAGCGATAGGCCACAACCGAATGACCGCTGCTGCTTATCCGTGCCAGCGCCGGTGCGAATTCGTCGTAGTCCTCGACGAAAACCATACCAGGACGAACCACATCGATCACATACGCCAGCTTCTTAAAACCTTCCGCGGTCAGTGAATAGGTTGGCGATATGGGGCAATAGGGAATGCCGACGTGCGATGCGGCAAGCGCCATCAGGGCGTGAGCGACAGAGCCAGCCGAAAGTATTGCGATCGGTCGTTCGCTAGACAGACCACTGTCGAGCAAGGCTTGCCCAAGTGATCGAATCTTGGATTCTGCTTCGGCATAGGTGACGCTCTGCCAGACACCGCTTTCATCTCGTTCGCCAAGAAAGATACGGTTCGGGCATTCGGTCAGCGCAACTGTGAATCGTTCCGTTATGACGCGCGGATAGGGCCCGAGCTGTTGCGGATTCCACATCAGGATCGAACCGTCAGCGCGGCGCTCAACCTCGACGCTCGGCCGTCTCATTTGCTCAGCCTCGGGGTGAGAGAAACACGAACAGTATCGGGAAGCCGGCTCAATGTGATTACTGCCAGGACTCGTCAGTAATGTACGCGGAAGTTTAGTGACAGGCGAGATGGCAATAGAAGTCGTCGTTCGATTCAGTTCGATGAAACGCAGGAATGCCAGTCATGAGCCTTTGCGAAAAGCGTGTCGCGATTCCAGAAGGTTCGAAGCTCGGAGGTTCAGACTATGGCAAAAGAATAGGTAGGGTAGCAGCGAGACAGACAGCGCGCTGTGGGGGAGGCGTGATTTCCATCACTTGGAGAGCAATACAGGCCCCGTTTTACAGGCATTCCACCAGTTCAGCGAGGTCGATAAGGTGAACGAGCCGTACGAAATTCATGCAACATCGGCGACCCAGTGAATATCGAAATCAACGGTAGAGTTAGAAGGCCCGACGGACGTACCGAAGAGACGGCCACCATGAGCCCGTAGATGTGGTCCGTGCATGCCGACCATCTAGACCGCCCAGTCCGGATGACGGACGGCGGGCAGGTGGTGGTCTGGGACGCGGTGTATGGTCCGTTCGGACAGCACTTTGTCGATCACCGGAAGCGCATCGAACAACCTGCGCTTTCTCGGACAGTATTTCCTTCTGGAAAGCGGGCTGCACTACAACTGGTACCGGCAAGAAGTGATGAAATGGCTCCGCTTTGGAACCGCTTCGATCCCGGGCGAGAGATCGATGTGCGTGGGTTCGTTGATGACGAGTTTTTCCCCGGTGAGTTGTCATGGGTGGTCTTGTTGTTGGTTTCTCAGCTCGCTTGCGAATGCACTCGTCTATCCTTCAAAAATGCAAATCGTTGACCGTTCAAGACTTGCTCGAACTAAAAAAAGGGCGGTCTTAGGAAGAATTTCGGGTAAATCGCTGATCTCGGCTTATGGGTGGCGCTGGCATCAAGCGCAAGAGAATGCGAGGTGGCTCACCGGATTGCCGCTGCCGTTTGCTTTGTTTTGCACTCGGAACCGTCACTACCTGCGCATGGTGAGCAGGTTCCACACCGAGGAACATGCCATCGCCGCCACGGGGGCCAACCCCGCGGTCATTTGGCGGGTCCGCTCTTCGGACAAAGTTGCGTTCGGTAGCACTTTTGAAATAGTTGCAATTTCATAGGTCGAATTGGATGGCAGCGCTCGGCGCGCTGGAAGTCAGAATTAAAAAACTCCGCTCTGTGAAACAAAGCGGAGCTTTTTTGTGATAGCAGAAGTAAGTTGTCAGTAGACGTCGACAATGCGACGTGTGCGGACCTCGACTAATAAGGCCGATCTTTGACGACGGTATAGCGATATTCTGCAGGTACGCGATACTGTGACGGCACTTCGTAGTATTCCATCTTCTGGAAGAACTACGCTCGCCCGCACGTCACCCCGGTACGAATAGGAAGGGTGACGCTCGCGGACGCCATATTCGCGAAAGCGGGGTCGATCCTCTACTCCCAGAATGCCGCCCACGGTGCCCGTCGCTGCGCCGATTGCGCCGCCGACAATAGCTCCGACCGGTCCCGCAGCATTACCTCCCGCTGCCGCACCCTCTTCAGCGCCACGAAGCGTGCCCTGAGCATGGGCTGCGAGCGGCGCCGCCAACGTTGCGACCACAGCAAGAGAAACTAGCACTCGAATTGTCATAAAACCTCGGCGGTTTGAGATCGTCCAGACCCCGTTGGGGACGACTCACAACCCGTAACGCAGGCTTGAGATCGTCCAGACCCTTTGGAGAGACGAATCCCAACCCGCAACGACTGCCCGCGTTCTACACGCTTCAGGCGAAGATCATTTTCGCTTGCTCGGGTTCAGCGGGCGCGGCTGACGATCTTGCGAAAAAATAGGGCTAGGCAGCACAAGCTGCAATGCACTCCAGTCATTCAAGCTCTCCCGTTGATGATTGGACGCCACCGCGAAAGCCCCATCGCCAATCGGCTCAGGGGTAGAGCGCCGCCTATATCCGGGATAGAGCGCCTCCTGTAGAGGCGGACATTGGCTATCGCCGCGAGCTCCAAGAGTTTCGTAAGCTCATCTTTCGAAGCGTTCGGCCGCCCGGGCAGCGCACTCGGCAACTGGGCCAAAAAATCTTGAGGACCCGGAACGGAGAAGGACTTCCGCGCGTAAGGAACTCGACTGAGACGTTCGGTCTTGAATCATGACGGTACCACCTGTTGGCATGGGCGTGTGCCGGTCGTGGATGCTGAGTCAGCACCATTGTTCGAGGCCGCGATGAACCTCTCTCTCCGCGTTTTGAAACGCAAATACTACAAGCCATTGAAGCGGCGTTTGGCTCGTTGGAGAACGATCAGCTACGGCGATATCCAAGTTCACTACAAGAAGCATCTCGACGGTGGGGGAACCTATTTTGGGCAAGACTTTATCCCCCTGTTTCAGAGGTGGAACCTGCCCAAGCAACGGCGAGCCTTCGAATGGTGCGCTGGACCAGGATTTATAGGATTCTCAATGCTTGCAAATGGTATGTGCGACAGCCTTTGTCTGGCAGATATAAATCCAGAAGCGGTCGAAAGCTGCAATCGCACGATTGCGAGCAACGGTTTGGAAGGAAAGGTCTCGGTCTTCCATTCAGACAATCTCAGACAAATTCCATCCTCTGAGCATTGGGATTTGGTGATCAGCAATCCACCGCACTTCGACGATGGTTATTTCGAGGCAGAGATACGAGCGCATGACCCTGGCTGGCGCTTGCATCGCGAGTTCTTCACCACTGTCGGAAGGCACTTGACAGAGAGCGGCGTTATCGTCCTGCAGGAAAACAACAACGGATCAACATCAACCACCTTCAAAGCGATGATTGAGGAAGCTGGTTTGGCGATTGTGTTCGTGCACAACGAGATCCCAACCAGAACCGATGAGCACCGCTTTTACTATATTGTTATCGCGCGGAAGGGCGCGCCGTTACCAAAATGGGTTATCGACGCGAAAGCCCAGAATTCGTAGGCCCAGAACCGCCAGTACTTTATAACTCCGGTCAGCAGTGACGAGCCCGATGCGGCTAGCCTGGCAACCTTGCCATTAAAAACAAGATAATGGTTGGAGCGAGTGACACCCGATCGCTGTGGCCACTACAGTTCGACGAGCACCGAACCAGACGGCCAGGACGCAGACATCGCGAGCACAAGAAGCCTGATATCGTCCTGGCGTTTGCGACGGGCCTGAGCTGAAGTCTTTATCTTAGCTGTGGGTCGTAAGCCGCTTCAGGCGTCAGCTATCCATTGATGTGCAATTGACACGGTTGAGATTATCAACTGGAACTTTCTACCTGCGGCTTGGTTGACTTCGGCTTCCGTCTGAGGAGCGCAGCTAACCACAGAAGCAATCAGGGAAAGTTGGCGTGAAGGTACGGCTGACAAGTTTACTGGCTCGAGCTGGTTACGTGAGCCGTGGATCCGTTTACTTGATTATCGGTGTAATGGCTATCGCTGCCGCCCTTGGCGGTGGGCGAAATCCGTCCGGTACCAAGGACGCACTTGAAGCGGTTTTCGCTCAGCCGCTAGGTACCGCGCTTGTGGCTCTGATTGCCGCTGGTTTGTTGTGCTTCTCCGTCTGGAGAGGGGCTCAATCCATTTTTGATGCCGATAGGATCGGTTCTGACGGTCCGGCTTTCAGGAAGCGAATGGTGCAGTTCCTAAGCGGAATCATCTATCTCTCCCTAGCCGTGTCCGCCATTACGTTAATCATGGGTTACAAGCTAAAAGACGACGGCCAAAGCGCCCGCGGTTGGACCAGCTACCTTATGAGCTTTCCCGCAGGCCGAGTTATCGTATTTATAATCGGTATTGCGGTCATTTGCGCGGGCTTCAGGTTCATTTGGAAATCTTGGACAGGAGAGATGGGGCATCGTCTTAAGGCAGACGCGAACCGCACTTTGGGGAAATTGCTTGGACGTACCGGTCACCTCGCGAGGGGCGTAGTGTTTGCTATAGCCGGTGGTGGCCTATTGGTGGCCAGCTACAAAGCTGATCCTGCGGAAGCGCATGGGCTGGGAGAAGCTCTGTTCCAGCTGCAGCAACAGCCTTTCGGTCCCTACCTTTATGGCGCCACTGCGCTCGGATTGTTCGCTTTTGGTGCTTTTCAGATCTTCATCGCCATTTATCGGGATATACATCCGCCTACCGCTACCGGTCGTTCCGGCCCATCCCTTCGGATGCAACCTCTTTGAACCTTTATAAATTGCCCGACCGAGACCCGCTTGCGGCATTTGAAGATGCGTGTTGGCACTCGTCTAGGTCTGCCAAACTTTGCAGGTGTCGACGGGGCTACTCGCGCTGATCACCGGCTGGGGAGGCGCTCAGTTAGACCGCACGAGCGACATCTGAATCGTAATACGCGCTTTCGGGGGAGCGACCAGACTCATAGGTTGGTGACACTGAGCACAGGACCGGTGCGGACGAATCGGACTGATCGTTCGCAGAAAAATGTTCAGGCGGACGGGCTGCAGGCGATTTGAGTGCAACCGTCGTGAGTGCGATTCTAGGCAGGCGCCAAACTTACCCACAACCATTTTGCATATCCCGCCTGATCGGCAGTGTGGAACTTTCGAGCCTTTTTGAAAGTATTCCATCACGCTCGGGCGATCCGTATTTGAGCTTTGATGATGGCCAACCCTTCAGGCGCTGGACGCTACGCAAGCATCTTTTTTCCAAGCCGGTTGCTTCGCGCTGGGTCCAGGATGGGGCTAATACTTGTTGCCGCCATATTTGCAGTCGGCATAGCTTACCGGCTGACTCAGTTGTGGCTTGTTCCGGAGATCGTGATTGCGGTACCAGCGACGGAACCGGGTTATGAGGCAATCTTCGCAGGTCTCGCACGTGTAGCCGATCCAACGGCTTTAAGACTACAGTTGAAGGTTTTGCCTGACCTCGTAGCGACGAAGGAGGCCCTGGATCGGAAAGAGGCCGACTTCGCGGTCGTTCGTACCGATGTCGTCTTACCAGACAGCGGCTTGACCGTCGCACAGTTGCGCGACGACCCAGTCCTCATAATCGCATTTGATGTCGATGCGCCTTCCACCAGGCAGGACGACAAAAAGTCCGTCCCCAAACGTGATGCACGGAAGGCTACCAAGAAGAAGGAGCCAAAAGAAGAATCCCATCTGCGCGACAAAAGGATAGCTGTATTTTCCGACAAGGCGGAGGTCGCGCCTCTCGTGTCCTTGCTTATGGCGAACGACGTTCCAACTACAGCAATTCGCATTATCGAAGGCTCGCTCGACGCGTTGGAGTCGGCTCTAAGGAGTGACGAAATTGATGCGGTCGCCGTGGTGTCCCGGCCGAACGCGGTTAGGGCACTGGTTGCGTCAATGTCATGGCACAAATCCTCGGTATTGCCGGTCACTGTGCCTACTCCAGGTGGAAAAGCACCTCTGGTATCTGAAATCACTCTTCGAGCACGGTCTTTGGGTCCGAATCTGCCTGAGGAGGATGTTCAGACGGCAGCGTTATCATGGCGTCTGGTGGCGCACAGGGACGCGGAGCGTGCAACGGTAGCCGCATTCCTGCAGTCGATGTTTTCGAATCGTATTGCGCTCGCAAAAATCTCGGACCTTGCCTGGCCGATGAAGGGCGTTGCCGACGAGGATGCGACCTTTGCCAGGATCCCCAATCATCGCGGTGCTCTCGATTACTATAATCGGGAACAGCAGACATTTATGGATTTGTACGGCGACTGGCTCTGGATCGGTTTATTCGCGGCGGGTGGGGTGAGTTCCGGGCTTGCATGGCTGGTACAGCTGCTTTCACGCAGGCGCAAACAGCTCATTGAAAGCATCTTGGATAGGTTGCTTGAAATTCTTAGCGAGGCACGGCGTGCCGACACTGTTTCTCGTTTGGATGAACTGACTGTGGAGATTGACGGACTGGTCACGCATGCGGTCCGGCAAGCCCGTTGGCGGGCTGCCGACGCGATTTCAACAACAGCCTTGACCTTGGCAATTGACTCCAGTCGTGCCGCGATAACTGACCGCAGGGAGCGACTGCTCCGCGGCGAGAGAACGAACTAAGCTTGCCAGACCGCGCATCGGCAATAGGGATGTTTCAGACTGCTTGCGTAGCCGGTTCCATGCAGGTTTTGTCAAGAAGGGGGAGGGAGCGAATTCGGATAACCTGATCCATTTAGTCCCACAGCGGCTGACGCTCTCGAAATCGCCTCGGCAAGGTCGCTTTGCAAGTACGGCTTGCGGAGGCGGGTGATACGGCTGATGTCATCCGGCAGTTCTGCGTAGCCGGTAGCGATAATGATGGGTAGATGCGGGTGCTGTGACCTAACCTCACGCACCAACTGGGCACCTGTCATGTGCGGCATCGCATGATCGGTCAGGAGAAGGGTAAAGGTATGGTCTTGCATCGCAGCGAGCGCTGCAGCGCCCGATGCGACCTTAACCACCCGATGCCCCAGATCCTCCAGCATGTCTGCTGTATTATTGAGGATCAGCGGGTCATCATCCACGACAAGAACATTCAGCATGTCGCCATTTGTCGACTTCGCAGTTGATCCTGGGACAACTCCATCTTTCGGCGCGGCAGCGACCGCTTTCGTAACAGGCAGGTGTAGCTCCGCGCTGGTGCCTGCGCCCAGACGGCTTCTGAGCTGCAGCTTGCCGCCGGATTGTTCGGCCATGCCCTGAACCATGGAAAGTCCGAGCCCCGTCCCTTTTCCGACGCCCTTTGTCGTGAAAAAGGGCTCCGTTGCACGCCGGAGTGTTGCCTCGTCCATGCCGGTGCCCACATCTTCAACGCAGAGGCAAACAAACTCCAGATCGGTATCGGATGGAGCTGAAGGCAGGGCGGAAGCGGAGATCCGCAGCGGGCCCTCGCCGCCCATAGCGTCCCGGGCGTTGACCGCAAGGTTTAATAGCGCGGTTTCCAGCTGATTGGGATCGACAAGAATCGGGGGAAGGGTTTCGGGGATATCAATATCCAGCCTAATCGTTGGCCCAAGCGATCGCTCAAGCATATCCGCCATACCGAGAACGAGTTGGTTGAGCGATACAGCCTCGGGCTGCAAATGCTGCCGTCGCGCAAACGCCAGCATGCGGTCTGTCAGAGACTTGCCCCGCTTTGCGCCTTCTACGGCATTGTCAAGAAGACGCAGCAGGCGTTCTTGCTGCGGCGCCTGCTTGCGCAGCAGCTCGAGACTCCCCAGAACGACCATCAGCAGGTTGTTGAAGTCATGCGCGATGCCGCCTGTCAGATTGCCAATCGCTTCGACTTTCTGCGCCTGATGAAGTGCTGCCTCTGCTCGGGCTCGCGTCTTTTCCGCTTGCAAGTAATCTGCGGTCCGGGCTCTTACCTGCTCCTCCAGTTCTTCACGGAAACGGCGCTCGCTCTCTCGCGCTTCGGCTTCAGACCTAACTCTTTCGATATGCGCCCATGAGCGTTCGGTGACCTCCTTAATGAGCGCGAGCTCATAGTCCGTCCAAACATGTGCGGTCTTATGGTGGATTGCCATAAGCGCAGTGAGGCGTCCCTCTTTGACTAGCGGCATGCAAATCGTTGCACCGATGCCGATGTTCTGAAACGTTGCGGCCTCTTCAGGCGCTATTTCCTTAAGATTGTCATTTATGATGAGAGGCAGTCCGGCTCCGAGCCTTTCGATAGCCAGTTTGCCGAAGTCGGCTAAGCTATAGTGCCCCACGATATGGAGGGCACCCGGCGCCGCCCAGTCTCCCCTGATTGTGAATCCGTCCTGATCGGCGTCCATATCGGCGTAGGCGCAACTGGTGACGCCAAGGTGCTCGCCAACCATACGGGTCGTTATTGCCAAAACAGCGTCGGCGTCGGCTGATTTGGCTGTTTCCTTACTCAGTGAATCAAGGAAATGAAGTCGCGTTTCGTTTGCCCGAAGCTGGCGGTCGGCTTTGACCGCCTGGGTGATTTCGACGACGATCGCCATCACCCCGATCGACCGTCCCTCCTCGTCGGTGATCGGGGAATAATCGAGGTTCATCCACACCTGCTCGGGGCCTGCGGTCCGTGACAGGGTCAGTTCATGGTTCTGATAGGACAGGGTTCGTCCCGCGAGCCCGACCTTCATCACGTTATCGTTGAAGTCCGCTACCTCTGGCCACCCTTCTCGAACGGGGGAGCCCAGTAAGGCGGGATGCCGCCCGCCGGCAAAGCCGGAATACGCATCGTTGTAGATCATCGTGCCTTGCTCGCCCCACAGGGTCACGATGGGCACAGGGGAGCGCAGAATCAGGCTTATCGTAGTCTTGATCGCAGCAGGCCATTGTTCAAGCGGACCGAGCGGCGTCCGTTCCCACTTGAACTCAGCGATGAGACGGCCCAACTCACCGTCACCTTCGAGAAAGGCCGTTTCCGAAGAACGGAAAGTGGTCATGACCGAGCATCGGAGGCGTTCTTTTCGAACATTTGCCCCAGTTTTACGAATTGCGGAATCTGGCGACTAACGAGGGCGCTTGCAAAAGGTTCCTGAGAAGCCTCGGCGCCGAGCGCTCTAAAACGTGCCGGGGCCCAGAAGAACGGGCCAGCTGCTACGGCCTTCGCTCAGCCGACTCTACGGGCCGACGGTCCACTCATCTGGAGCCGGCGATGCGGCTGAGCCGTGGCTTCAACGCTCTGATGACCAGGGAAAGTTAACGTAGCTATCTCGGGTCTCGTAACAAATGTTGCCGTACATCCGCAAATAAACGGCGCGCCGTTGAGGATCGTGAAAAACCCTGCCTGGGTCTGCTACATCGGTCTCATATTGCGCGATGTTCGAACTCGTCAGCGCGTATGGCAAGATGTCCATTGCCTGCGGCACGCTCTTGCCCTCCAGCCAGTCCGCAGCGAACTGCCCTAGTGCGTATCCAAAGACGGGAGATGCTAGGCTGACACTAGCCTTGTACGGCCCACCTTTCTTTATCTCTGTTACCGCCGCCGGCTCGCCGTCGATGCCTCCCAGGAATTGCTTATTGGTCGCCTTTCCAGCGGCCCGCAGCGCGGCGAGTGCGCCAAGGACAACGGTGTCAGCACCGAGCACGACATCGATGTTGGGGTGCGCAAGTAGAACAGTCTGCATGGTGGCAAATCCGCCATTTTCATCGACGGTGACGGGAGAAATATCGGCGACAATCTCCACTCCGGGCATGTCCTTGAGGGCGTCGCGCATTGCCACGAATCGCGGAGACAGGAACTGAAGACTGTCATGTGTGAGCAGCACGACGTTGGCCTTACCGGCAAGTTCTTTACGGATGAATGCGGCGGCGGCATCGCCCAGTACTTTCCCCGTCAGATATTGCGGCGCATTCAAAAGCGTGACAGCGGGCGGCGGTACCACGGTTCCGACGTACGTACCGGCGTGGATGAGCCTCTGGAGGCTCGGCGTTAGGGACGGCGCGTCAACTGGCGCCACCACAACGGCACCGATCCTCTGAGCTGCCAAGCTCTTGATCTGTTCGATCATCAACCCACCGTCGTTCCTCGCTAATTCGACACGGAACGATAATCCGCGGTCCGATGCGGCCGACGCCAGCCCGCGGCCGACCCCTTGCATGAATTGCCGCTCATTGTCCTGCGCAAACACAAGCTCCCGATTCAGACCCTGTGGCGGAGTGCATGAGGCTGCCGCCGGGTTGAAAGGCGGAAAAGTCGTTGGGCTCGTGATGCCCTTCGGGACGTCAAGTGGCTGGGGTGTCTGCGCAAAGGCCGACATCGCAATCAGCATCGCGGTTAGGAAGGTCGACCAAGTCCGAACGTGGCATCTTGCGCGCATATCAGGCCTGAAGTGGAAAGGTCAGTTGCGCAGCGAGGCCGGGTGCACGATTAACGTACCGTATGTCGCCATTGATAGATTCTGCCATCGCGCGTACAAGCCGTGTGCCAAGACCTGTGCCCTTCGGGACCGACTGCTCGGGACGGCCAACTCCGCTATCCTCCACTAGCAGTTCACCGCGGTCGTCGGATAGCCGACGTAGCTGCACGCGAATCTCGCCGCTCTTCTCCGGGTAAGCGTACTTGTAGGCATTGGTCACCCACTCGGTCGCAATCACGCCGAGATTAATGCTCGCGTCAGTGCGCAACGTCAGCGGCTCGATCTCATAGAGGAGTTTCGCATGCAGACCCTCTTCCTGCATCGCGCCCGCCAAATTATCCAAGATGCTCGACATGTAATCGCGAAGATCGACAGTTTGAACGTTTCCAGAGGTGTACAACTTCTTGTGCACCGACGCGATCGCGTTGATCCGCGCCTCGGTCTCGGCTAGGGCGTTCTTGGCCGCGCCGTCAGTTACTGCTCGGCTCTGTAGCTTCACCAATGACGCAACCATCGCCAGACTGTTGGCGACGCGGTGATTGACCTCATCGAGAAGCGTCTCTGCGCGGTCGCGAGCGCGGGCCAATTCTGTTGTTCGTTGCGCCACGCGGGCCTCGAGACTGGTGTTGAGCTGCCGCACCTCGTCGCGCGCTTCCGCAACCTCGCGCGTATAGCGGCTGAGTGTGACCACAACGCCGGCGACCACGATGACGATCACGATCGCACCGAGTCCAGAAGCCCAGCGCAGACCCGTAGCGTTAGTGTTGAGCTGGCTGACGCTCGCCGTTAGCCTTGCATCAGACGAGCGGATAATGCCGGACAAGAAGACATTTGCTTCATCCATCAGGGCTTTGCCGCGATTGGTGCGGAACAGCCTTAGAGCCTCCTCGTCGTTGCGCTGGTTCTTGAGCGCGATGGAGCGGTCCATATCGGAAATCTTGTCAGCCACCACCTGCGACAATCGCTGGTAGAGGGGCTGCGTATCGGGAAACGGCTTAAGCAACGTTCCAAGGGTTTCGAGCTGGTTCAGTGCGATCGTTTTCGCTCGATCGTAGGGCGCGAGATAGATTTCGTTGCCGCTGACCAGGAGGCCGCGTTGACTGGATTCCGCAGTCTGCAAAGCGCTTCTCAACTCGACCGCGGTCGAGCGCGTCTCACGGGCCGCGATCACGTCCTGGAAATGGTCCTGTACCCGGTCGCCGAGCCACATTGTGGCTGCGATGATACCGAGAAGAGTAGCAAATCCCACGGCCAACAACGCAATGGCCGTGCCGATCACGAAGCGGCGCGATATCGACATAGCTGCCAAGCGTTGACCGAAATTCGGGATTTACGCAAGCAGGCCGAGTTCCCCCTTGACTAGATCGGCCTGCACGCAACGTGGTTTTGAGCCAAGTCCTGCGTCCGATCCTGGGCCAGGCTCATCTGAGCTACGGCAAGACGGGCTTCGGAGCGGCTTCTGCCGCCATTGGGCGCCGGGACAGCCAGTCTGCCTTAAGCCTTTTCCGGTCTCGGATCCTCGGCAGTTCCTATGGCTACCACACTGAGTGCTGCATCAGGCAAGGGTCGCTGCAGTTGGAGCGCCTCCTCGGCGGGCGCCGTCAGCCAGTGTTCGAACTCGTCCGGCTTTGTGAGGATGACCGGCATCGCCTTCGGATGTACCTTGCCTACCTCAGCATTAGGTTCTGTTGTAAGAAAGCCGAACAGCGTGTTCCTTGTTTCGCCCTCTTTGACCTTTCGGACGGATGTCCAGTTGGTCCAGATGCCGGCGAAGAAGGCGAGCGGACGTGTCTCGTCGAACGCGAACCAGATATTGCCGCCAGCGGCTTTGTTGAACTCGCTGAAGGACGTGAATGGGACTAGGCAACGGTGTTCAATCCCGAGCCATCGTGTCCAGTGCTTGCTTTTGACGTTTCGGATGTTCGTAATACCGCTATCGGGCTCCATGCGCAGCAGCTGCTTGAAATCAACGCTTTTGCCTTTGGCCTGAAGCTTTTCCGCGCGTCGTTTAGTGGCTTCAAACTGAGCTTGTTCAGACGACGGCATGCCCCAGCGGGCCATGGCCGACTCACGAACGCCATCGGCACCATTGCGAACGATCGGCGCCCGATAATCGGGGTAGATACCGGGAAGGCTCGGCAGATTGCCGGTGAGGTCCCGCATTGCGCGTGCGACGTTAAGGATCGCGCGCTGGCTTGAGGTCATGCTGTAGAGGTTACACATTGACGCCCAACTCAGAGTATTCCCACGGCGATCTGTGCCCAGACACTAAACAAGACTGTGGCCACAGCTACTCCGATGGCAGTCTTATGTCGCACGTTGTCCGTTTGATTCGAAAAATAAGCAAACATCAAACCAGCAGATGTGAGTAGAAGGGCCGCGGCGAGAAAATCGAACGGCGCCCAGCGGACCTCGTCCGTAAACTGCATTGCAATTGCGGGGATGAGGAGGATGACAGAAACGCCAATCAGGACACGAATGATGCGTCTTTGCATTTTTTCTGCAGACTGGATTACTCAGCACTCACTGGCGGGATTTGCGAACTGACAATCTACCTTGGACGGACTAGCCCTCGCCGACACGCTCTACGTGGCTAAGGCGGCCCCGACGCGCTGCCGAAGTTCGGAAAGGGCGTAGGGTTTGGCAAGGAAAACTGCATCGTCCACAAGGTTGGGTCTCGGACGTGCTGACGTCACGATAATCCGAACCGGCGGCCACCGTTTTCGAACAGCCGCCGCCAACTTTGCGCCGTCCATGGGACCGGGCATATGGACGTCAGTGAAAACCAATCGAATGTCTGGGTGAGTTTCCAGCAACCGGATCGCTTCGTCCGCGTCTCCGGCTTCGAGTGTCGCGTATCCCGCTTCTTGTAGAGACTCAACCGCCACCGCCTTTACCAGTGGCTCATCTTCTACGACAAGAACCACAACCGCGGTACGCATTCCCAACCCCAACGCTCGGCTTGAGCTTCACTTAAAAGAAGCCGATGCGTCAAGAAAAGTTCACAAACCGTTTGAAAAGTTGTGTTCACATTGCGTTCTCCTCCCATTCAGACGCTGGGTCTTTTTGAATTGGCAGCGCCGCTTTTAGACTGCCGACATGTTCGCAGCACCTGCGCCAATTCAGCATCGCCACTAATCACGCTTGCATGCCTAGCCGTTTCCTCGGTCGCGGCCAAAATCGGCCGCACGGCGTAGTCCGTCGAGAAGATACAGCGGGTCAGTCCGTGGTGGCGGACCGATCTGAATGGCAACTACATCATGTCGATCAAGTTCGGATCGCGGCCTGTCGAGTTCGAGAAGGATAAGGCGGGAATCATGGTCCAGACCAAAGACAAAGTTGCACTCGGCAACTATGAATCCGACGAGCAATCAGAACCCGCCCACCAGAACGCCACCGATAACATCGTAAGATAGTGCACACCAAGCGTGAGGCGGCTCAGGCCGATCAGTCCAATCAACACCGCGATCGAATACGTGATCTCGAAGCGCACAATCGGCTGTGTGGGCCAATTAACCCACCGGCTGGGTCAAAAGCCCCAATCGGCCCAATGACCCGCATAATTCTTCGTGCGAAATCATTCGTTACGCGCTGGCATAGACTTTGCCATATCATGTACTCCCAACCTCAGGAGACATCATGGCTAATCAAGCACCGACCGCCATCCAACTCTCGACGCTAGCAATTGAACCGAACGAGGACGGCATACTGATTGCGAATTTGACCGTAACTGATCCTGATCTCGACAGCCTCTTTCAGTTCAGCGTGTCTGATAGCCGCTTTCAGATTCTGGGAACACCCGGTGCATATCAGCTCTGGCTCAAGCACGATGTTGAAATCAACGGCGCCGTCGAACCAACCGTCCCCTTAACAATTACCGCGCGCGATGCTGGCGGCCTCTCCTATTCTCAGGACTTCTCATTCACAGTCTCTGACGCGGAAAACGAAGTTCATAAGGGCGGCGGCGCCGACGATGTTATTCATGGTCATGGCGGCGACGACATCATACGCGGGGGCGGCGGTCATGATGACCTGTCCGGCGAAATAGGTGACGACTTCCTCGACGGCGGGATTGGTGACGATCGCCTGAGCGGCGGATTTGGCGAGGATCGTCTGCTGGGAGGCACAGGGAACGACGACTTGGCCGGCGATCAAGGACGTGACTTCCTCGATGGCGGGAAGGGCGACGATTCGCTTAGCGGTGGCGATGACGATGACTGGCTTTACGGCGACACTGGGAACGACACGCTGAAGGGCGACGACGGGGACGATACACTTGACGGCGGCTCCGGCGTCGACCTCCTCAATGGGGGTGACGGCAATGACAACCTCAGGGGTCAAACCGGAAATGACACCCTTGGAGGCGATGCCGGAGACGACGTGCTCGATGGCGGAGCCGGAGACGACACCCTCTGGGGTGGGGGGGACAGAGATACCTTGACCGGCGGCAAAGGCAACGACTCGCTCTCGGGAGATGAAGGAGACGACATACTCAATGGTGGCGCAGGCAATGACCTGCTGTCAGGAGGTGCGCACGAAGACCGTTTGCTCGGCGAGAAAGGCAATGATCGCCTGGACGGCGGAAGCGGAGACGACGAAATCAACGGTGGCGCCGGTGCAGACGTGTTCGTGTTCGCTGACAACTACGGTCGCGACACAGTGACGGATTACCGCGAGGGTGAGGATAAGTTCGAACTTTCAGCGCGAACCGACATCAATTCATATCTTGAGCTTCAGGGATTGATGAGCGAGCAATCCGGAGATGTCCATATCGACTTCACGAACGGCGACGCACTCATCATCAAGAGCGTCAAGATCGCCGATCTCAACCTGCATGCTGGGGACTTCCTGTTCTGATTGGACAGAAACGTCAACGCCACGCCGTGTTGTTCTCGGCGTGGCGTTCGCCTATCATGCTCAATTAAAGACCGATTGCTGGCGCTCGAAAGCGCTACTTTTTTGGTCGAAGCACAATACTTATAGCTATACTTATGGCTATCAAATTACGGCATCTGGAAATTGAGTACGCAGCGCACCTTTAACCTAAGGCTGTGGTTCGTCCTAACGACCTTCGTAGCTATTAGCATCATCTGTGTCTTGGCGGCATTTGCTATAGCGCAGTTCATGACGAAAGCGCTTATTGAGCGCGAAGCGGAACTTTCACAGGAGTTTCTGGAAAGCCTGATGTTTTCTGACCGACAGACCATCTTCAACTTACCTGCGGGCTCGTCTAATCCAGCGCTGCTTGAGTTTGTAAATCATCTTTTTGGGTTGCCGGGCATTATTCGTGTCAATGTCTATTCATCCGATCGAACCGTTCTTTGGTCCACTGACAAGCGCATCGTGGGGCAGCGTTCCAATGGAAACGATGAGCTCGAAGCGGCATTGGACGGGAAGCGCATCACCGAGGTTGGATGGCTATCGGACTCGACGAAGCCTGAGCATAGATTAATCGCTGAAAGATATACTGGCCGCTACATCGAATCCTATATCCCTATCCGGTCTAAAGAAGCGCAACCGCAAATAATCGGTGTCGTGGAACTTTATAAGCTTCCGGTAGCGCTGAATGCGACTATTAAAGCAGGACAGCAAATCATTTGGGCGGGGGCAGCCGTCGCAGCCGCGATCCTTTTTGCTGCACTTTATTGGATCGTGCAGCGCGGAGCCCATCTCATCGAGGCGCAACAGAAAGAGCTGTCGCTGATGGAAGCTATGGCGGCAATTGGCCAAATGGCGAGCGCAGTCGCGCACAGTCTTCGCAATCCAATGGCTACGATACGTTCATCGGCTGAGCTCTGGCAGGCAGAGAATGACAACACGCACAATCCAACGGTGCGAGATATCATAGATCAAATTGATCGTATGGATAAGCATGTTCGCAATCTGCTAAACTATTCGCGGTCGGACTCTTACGGCTTGCGTCCTGTAGATCCCATTGAGGTGGTGACGTCTCACTTGCCGTCTTTTTCAAAACCAAATGGAACTGTAAAGATAGAGTTCCGATTGACAGACCTTCGGAAGCAGAAGGAGTTTGTTCTGGCCAACGACTTGCTCCTCGGTCAAGCGCTAACAAGCATTTTTACGAACGCAGTGGAGGCCATGCCGAATGGAGGGACGCTTAGCGTTTCGGTATTCAACAAGGATCAGGAGCACGTCTCAATCGAGGTGACTGACAGCGGCGGAGGAATCCCTGCTGATCACATCGCAAAAGTTAAGGACTCAAATTATACAACCAAAACGCATGGCTTCGGTCTCGGCTTGATGCTTGCACAGCGTATCGTTGAAAGATTCTCCGGCTCTCTAGACATTAAGAGCGCATACGGATCGGGCACGAGCGTATCGATCACTCTTAAGGCCGCCCCTTGAATGACCGGAATGATTTTGATCATTGAAGATGAATCCGTGCTTGCACGGAACGTCAAGACATATCTTGAACGCAAAGGATATGAGGCCATCACCGCCAGTACGGTGCGGGAAGGACTCGTCAAGTATTCTGAGTTTCAGCCTGATGCTATCCTTGTGGATTATAATCTTCCCGACTCCACCGGAACCGAGCTAATACGGCAAATTCGAAACGAAGACAGGGCCACCAAACTCGTTGTCATCACCGCTCACGGTTCAATTGATGTCGCAGTTGAGACCATGAAAGCCGGCGCTGATGACTATTTAACCAAGCCGATTTCGCTGGACGAGTTGACACTGCTGCTCGATCGCCTCTTGTCACAGGCTAGGCTTGAGCAGACTTTGTCGTACTATCAGTCGCGCGAAGAAAGGCGGAGCGGCCTCGACCGTATTCGCGGGACCTCACGACCGATTTTTGAATTGAAGGAGCGCATCGCCCGTGTATTGGCCGCGGACGAGAAAGCTGCTCATGAGCGGCAGCCTGGGCCGCCTGTACTTATACTGGGGCAGACCGGAACAGGAAAAGAACTGGTCGCGCGCGCCTTACACTACGATGGCCCGCGCCGCACAAAGCCCTTCATTGAGGTAAATTGCGCAGCCTTGCCCGAACAACTGGTGGAATCCGAACTGTTTGGCCATGAGCGCGGCGCTTTCACAGGCGCGAAAGATAAGTCAAAGGGACTTTTTCAGGCCGCAGATGGCGGTACGCTCTTTCTTGATGAGATTGGCGAGATGCCAATGCCGCTTCAGGCCAAGCTTCTCAAGGCTATCGAAGACCGAGTTGTGAGACCGGTTGGCAGCGCCCGTGATCACAGAATAGACGTCCGAATTCTTGCGGCGTCCAATGTTGCAATTGATGAACGCGTCAAGACAAACGAGTTCCGCGCCGATCTTCTGTATCGTCTGAATACCGTCACGATTGTAACGCCGCCTCTCCGACAACGCGGACACGATATTCTTGAACTCGCCGAAGAGTTCAAGGCTGAGTTCGAAAAGCGGTACGGTCGGCGAACATTGTCTTTCGACGAAGATTCGCGCCGCGCAATGCTCGATTACTATTGGCCGGGAAATGTGCGAGAATTGCGCAACGTGGTTGAGCAGTCGGTTTTGCTCTGCGTGGGCGACGTTATCCGAGGTAGCGAACTGAATCTTCGAGAGCCCCGCCTGGTGACTGAAAGTTCCTTAGGCGACGGTGAAAAGTGCGACACCTTGGCGGCAGCTGAGTTGGATCTCATAAAATCCGCCTTAAAACGACATTCTGGAAATGTTTCAATGGCGGCGCGAACTCTGGGAGTATCGCGAGACACCTTACGCTACCGGATGGATCGATTATCCATCAACAGAGACGAATTTCGGTAGCGCGGAAGGGCTCGGCGGGCTTATCGGCCATGAGCATTGTCCCGGTTTCGCTTTACATGCATCCGGCTGACGACCGAAGCATTCCAATCGATCAGAAAAAGTCGATGGCGCGGTTTAGGTTTAAATCGGGAAGTCGGCGCCAATTAGGGGCAGCTGACCTGCCACTGAGTTTTTCCTCCACGCGGAGTTAGAGTCCGGCCCGACGAAGGGGGACGGACGATGAAGCGCAAGAGGTTCACCGAGGAGCAGATCATCTGGGTGCTGCGAGAGCATGAAGCCGGAGCGAAGACCGCCGATCTGGCTCGCAAGCACGGCGTCTCGGAAGCCACGCTGTACAATTGGAAGGCCAAGTACGGCGGCATGGATGTGTCGGATGCCAAGCGGCTTCGGTCGCTCGAGGACGAGAACCGGAAGCTGAAGAAGCTGCTGGCGGAGTCGATGCTCGACTAGGCGGCGCTAAAGGAGCTGCTGACAAAAAAATGGTAGGGCCCGCCGCCAAGCGTGATGCTGTCGCTCACCTGCGGAAGGTGCTGGGGATGAGCGAGCGTCGGGCCTGCACCCTCGTCGCTGCCGATCGCAAGATGGTCCGCTATCGTTCCGAAAGATGGTGGTGCCGGCAGCGGCAGGTCGATGACGGGATTTGAATCGTCCTCGCGGGGATCGCGCCGGCTGGGCTCGTGAGATGCGAGTGGCGTTATCCCGCCACTCCGTGCATGCCTGATATCGATCGCCGCCACGAACGCATGGGCCTCGTCCACATGGAGACGTCTTTCGAGAACCCGCTGCGCGCCCTCTATCGTCATCGCCGGGCGATGCGTCACGCCTGTCGTCTCGAAGGCGATCAACTCGCGGGATGCCAAAGCCTTGCGGACCTCCATCTGATCCGCCTCGATCGCATTGGCGAAAGTTCTTTTCGTCAGCCAGACCCCCGCGGCTGCATGTCCGTCGAACATCAGGACCACAGGATGCAATCCCGCGGCTTCCAAGGCGCCCGCGAAGAGAAGCGTTGTGTCGAGGCAGGTCGCCAGCCGCTCCTCGGCGATTGTGCTCGGACGCCTGATCTTCTGACCACGGCGCTCGAAGCTCGCCGGCGGCTCCGCATAGTGCAGACCGAGTCCGGCGGTGGCCGAATAGATAGCGGCGGTGAGCAGGAAGGCGCGCTGCGGGCTCTGCGACTGGTAGCCGTCCAGCCCGCTCGGATGGCCATGTGCGGCCAGCCGTTCCGCGGCGGCCCGCAGAATCTGGGCAACGCCCGGATCGTTTGGCATCACGAAGGCCGGAAGGAGCTGCGCCATATCGACGGTGCCACCCCATTCGTCCCGGGCGAGCAGCCTGACGGCGAAGCGTTGCTCGTCGATGACTTCTCCTGCAGAAGACAGGCTGATCGTAATCTCGCCCCGCTCTGCTTCATTGAGGCCGGCGAGATAGCCGGCGTCGAGCTCGACCTTCCGGTCACTCAACGGCAACCTATCGCCGGGTATTAGCCGATCCACCGTCCACGACTTCGGCCTCAGGAACGAAGGCGAAGACGTCAACTCGAGTCTGCAGTTCTCGATATGCCTGTCGGTCTTGTTCTCGATCAGAATCGACCGGATAACCGGTATCGCGTTTTGATAGGATGCATACGTGAAGCTGGCGACAATATCGGCAACGATCGCAATTCGTCTGGATTCCTCGGCAGCATCGACCTCAACTTCTTCCGAGTTATCGCTTCCTTCCACTGACATAGACGTCCCCCCGTTTGGGAGACTAGCGAGGTTTCCGATCGTTAAAAAGACCCCGGTTCCATGTGGAATTGCGTGGCTCCTCTCCTATTGGAACGGGATACGCTTTCCGTCGCAACTTCGATGCCGCCAGCCGGCTTGCCTCGAGGGGTAGCAATAACGGCCAAAGATCGCGCACCATCCTTGTCATGGCTGAGAATGGGCATGGTGTGCGCATCATTGTTCGGCCCACGTTGCCAACAGGGCGAAGTTGCGCCTCGCTACTGTCACCTATTGTAGCAAGCGGCTCCGGAGCGTTCGACGATCAGTTGAGACAGGCGTCGCCCGCTTCCGGTAGCGCCGTGCGGAAGTTCTCGGACAAATGCTTACTGTTATTCCTCTTTCGAGCGCCGAAGGGCGCAGCGAAGGTTTACTCGCGGACGGACGTACTGGGGCGGCGGACGCCCGAGTCGAACATTTGCGGCCTTAGTCACGCTCGCTCGGCCAACCGCTTTCCCAAACGGAGCCGGGGCGTTTCCGCGCAACCGGTTGATTTTGCAGCGTTGTGGACCTCAGTACTTTTGCCGACAAGTCCAGAGGTTGTGAGAATCTCGCGCGACAGAGAATGGATTGGCTCGTCCGGTGGCGTTCGAGAGTACAGAGCCTGCAGGCCAACCGGCGGCTATCGCGGCGATTCTGGAGGGAGAGTTGCGAGGCAGAGAAGGCAGTTGTCTGGACCGGTGGCGGAGGGAGAGGAACTGGGATCCAACATTCTCTGTATTTCCATTGTCCAACTCGGATAACTAAGAGAGACAGTCGTTCAACCCGTCAATCCTGTCGGCACAATGTCTCAACCGAACAGCGAGCCACCGCCGGCAGCTCGCATCACATCCCTCTTGGCTCAGCTAAAGGTTAAGAGCATAGCTAAGATCCAACGATAGCATGTAACGCGGTATACTGGTGTTCCGCCTATAGAGCGTGCTCAATCTTTTGGCAAAGGCCACGTAGATGAGCCACGCCTTCCAGGCACTCTTCACAGGCAACCCGCTGCCGATGTGGGTCGTGCACGAAGCGTCTCAGCGCATTGTCGCGGTCAATCCGGCGGCCCAGGCTTGCTATGGTTATACAGAGGCCGCCTTCCTCGCCCTCTATAGTCATGATCTGCGTCCGCCCGAAGACCGGGAAACGTTCAAAAGGTTTGCTGCCTCGGGCAGGCTATCCCAAGGCACTGCGCGGTGGACGCATGTAAAGGCTGACGGGACCAGATTTTGGGTCACCGCTTTCGGCCAGCACATCATATATGAGGGCGATTCGGCGCGCCTGATCGTCATCGTTGACGTGAGTTCGCAAAAGGCCACTGAAGATCGGCTGATCGCAAACAAGCGCCTTACAGATGCCGCCTTGGACAACATGTCTCAAGGTCTCTTGATGTTTGACGCTGCAGAAAAATTGATCCTGTATAACAATCGTTACTTGGAAATTTACAAGCTGCCTGGAGACAGAATTCAGGAAGGAATGACGATACGTGACCTGCTCGAATTGCGATGCAGAATGGGCAGCCTCTGTGGAACCGTGGAGAGCTACCTGTCGGACCTCCGGAATAACCTGAGCGGCGGTCAATCTTACGAGCGAAACGTGTCGCTGCCTGGCGGTCGCAGCGTACATGTTGTTACATCCCCACTGCCTGGAGGCGGTTGGGTCGTCACACATGAGGATGTGACGGACAGGCTTCGTTCCGAGCAGGCGCTGTTTGAAAAGAAATCGCAGCTGGACGTGGCTCTCGAAAACATGGCGCAGGGCCTGTGCATGTTCGACGCTGACGGGCGCATTGTCCTTTTCAACGAACAATACAGAAAACTCATGGGCCTTCCGCGTGAATTCATGCAGGGCCGGAGTTTGCTAGAGGTATTCAGGCTACGCAATGAACTCGGGGATTTGACGGAAGACCCCGACAAGAAGTTCCACGAGATCGTGTCGGCTGTAAGAGAAGGCCGCAAAACAATTCGGACAATCGACCGGCGCTCAGGTGCGAAAATAAGAGTCGTGAACCAACCAATGGAAAGTGGGGGTTGGGTTACTACCTTTGAGGACATCACCAAGTGGCACGAGGCGCAGGAGCGAATTGAGTTTTTGGCGCACTACGATCCAGTCACGCAACTACCCAATCGCGCCTGCTTCAGCAGGGAACTGAACAAGGCGATAGAGTCCGCTCGCGCAAATGGACAGCGGCTAGCCGTTCTCAATATCGATCTTGATCGGTTCAAGGAAATTAATGACGCGTTTGGGCACGCCGCCGGCGACGCGGTACTTCGCCATGTAGCGGGAAGGTTGAACGAAGTGGCTGCCACGGGGTGTATATCCCGTTTTGGCGGCGACGAATTCTGCATCCTTGTTTACGAAAGTGACAGGCCCGGTGCGGCAATGGCTGTCGCTCATGCACTTTTGGATCTCGCTAACGTTGAGATCCCATTGATAGATCAAACGGTGCGCACTGGTTTCAGCATCGGAGTAGCATATTATCCCGACGATGCCTTGGACGCTGAGACGTTACTGGCACGGAGCGACACAGCCTTATATCAGGCTAAGCGCGAGGCAAAGGGGTCGGTAAGATGTTTCGAGCCGCAAATGGAGCAGCAAATCCGCGACAAACGGATATTGCAGAATGAGCTCCGGGTAGCACTCAAAGCCGACCAATTGAGATTACATTACCAACCGCAGTTTTCATCCGATCAGTCGATTGTCGGCTTTGAAGCGCTCCTTCGCTGGCAGCATCCGACTCGAGGCCTGCTTAGCCCATCCGTCTTCATCCCGACCTCGGAAGATAGCGGAATCATTTTGAAACTGGGAGAGTGGGCGCTCCGAGAGGCCTGTCGGGAGGCGAGCAATTGGAAAGTTCCGTATAGGGTTGCCGTAAACATCTCGCCGATACAGTTTCAACAAGGCGACCTGCCAAGCCTGGTCTTGGAGAGTTTGCTTGAGGCCGGTATCGAGCCTCACCGTTTGGAGCTCGAAGTAACTGAGAGCGTATTGATCAGCGACTATGATCGTGCCCTTTCGATCCTTCGTCGTCTAAAGAGCCTAGGAGTGCGAATAGCTTTGGATGACTTTGGCACGGGTTACTCGTCGTTAGCGTATCTGCAATCGTTTCCTTTCGACAAAATTAAGATTGACCGAACCTTCGTAGGAAATGTGACTCGGAGCCCCCAGTCCGCTGCGATAGTCCGCGCAGTTATTGGTCTAGCTCGTGCATTACGGATGCCCGTAACGGCAGAAGGCATCGAGACAAAGGAGCAACTCGACTTTCTGACAAATGAAGGCTGTGACGAGCTTCAGGGATACCTGCTAGGACGGCCCAAGCCTGCTCAGGATTTTTCTCTGCTAGCAGCCGAGATCACGGTTGCAGATTCCACCTCGAACAGTGGGAGTCGTGGTGATGGCTCAGCCAAGGCGAATCTGTGTAACCTTGTAGCTTAGGCGCTGCCTCTGCGATCGGGATCAAGCGCATCTGCGGACTGGGAATACCCTCGCCCGGATGTCGGCTTTGCCGTGCCATCCCAGAGCTTTCATCAAGAACATCCCGCCTGGCTATCTGAATTATAGATCAACGGGGCGTCGCCCGTTAAAGTCCGTGCGGGGAGAAAAGGGTCGTGGTTCGGAAGTTGGCGAACATCGGCGCGGGAGTGAGCAGTCCGGTATTCGCGACACCGACCCATGAAGTTCAGGTCGTCCGAATCGGAACCAAGGGAACCGCACGGACGTTTGGTGGCATGCGCCGGAACCCAAACGCCGAATACGCGGTCGGACTTACCCGCGCCTTCGGCGGTGCACTGATATTTGCCTTTCCGCTGACCATGACAATGGAGATGTGGTGGCTTGGCTTTTACATGGGCCGCAGCCAGCTTCTTTTGTTCATGACGGTCAATCTCGTCCTGCTGATCGGCCTCTCCCACTTTGCAGGCTTCGAGAAAACGTCGCTTTGGTCAGACGATCTGATGGATGCTTTTGCGGCCTTCGCGATCGGTGCGTTTGCGTCCGCGGCCATGCTGATTCTGTTCGGGATAATTACGTCCAGTATGTCGACCAACGAAATCGTCGGGAAAATCGCGTTACAAAGCATCCCAGCCAGCATTGGCGCGATGCTTTCACGTAAGCAACTGGGCAGCCGCGAAGCCGATGCTCAGGCTGAGCGTAACGAGGCCGGCTATAGTGGCGAACTGTTTTTGATGGGCGTCGGCGCGCTTTATTTGGCCTTCAACGTCGCGCCCACCGAGGAGATGGTGCTGATCGCACACAAAATGTCGGCGTTGCACGCGCTCGCTCTTGTCTTTCTGTCGGTCGCCATTCTGCATTCCTTTGTTTATACGGTCGGATTTGCCGGGCAGAAAACCGCCCCGGAGGGGGCGAGCGTTGGCGCGACGCTGCTTCATTACAGTGTCGTCGGCTATGCAATCGCTGTGCTCGTGAGCCTTTATGTGCTTTGGACATTCGGCCGCATCGAGGGTGTCGCGCTATTTGATGGCGCCAAGATGGTGGCCGTTCTGGGCTTTCCTGCGGCCATCGGCGCAGCGTTGGCTCGTCTGCTTGTGTAGGGCGCGATGGCACGAAACAAATCCAGAAAAGGGACGGCTCAAGCGGCCAGCAAACCCGTCCTCGAATGGGTCGCCTCGATTTCCGGTTTGATGATCGTTGCTGGTCTAGCCGCGGTCTTATCGTGGGAGGGCTTAAAGCAGACCGAGGCTCTGCCCGCAGTGCTCATAGAGCAGGGGCGCATCATGGAATCCAGGCACAGCTACACGGTAGAATTCGTTGCGAGGAACATTACCGGCGTCACTGCGTCGGATGTGCTGGTGGAGGGCGTTTTGCGTCGCAACGGCGAGATCGTCGAGACCGCTCAGTCGCGGATGGATTATGTGCCCGGGAGTTCCGTTCGACGCGGCGGCCTTTTCTTCACTCGCGATCCTCGCGAACACGACCTTGCGCTTCGAGCTCTAGGTTATTCCGAGCCATAAACTCCACACGCATGATGAGAAAGCGTTTCTACACCCGCACCTGGAAAAAAGGTCCTGAAAGATAAAAAAAATCCGCCCGGGGCGACCCGGGCGGCAGAGACATCATGGCAGGCGATAAACAGAGAACGGCGCCGAGCGCTCCCTACCGGTCTGCCTTTTTGCCGCTGACCTCCCGGTCGAGATAGGCGAGGGTGAGCTTGGCGACATTGGCGTCGACCCATTTCGCCATACGCTCTTCTTCGGCGAGGCTTCGCTTCAGGAGCTGGACAGCCTTACGGTCGTCCTGACGCAGGGCCATGGTGATGAGCGATTTGTAGGCCGCGATCTCATAGGCTTCAAGGGCTTGGTTAGCGAAGACGTTCTTCAGGATCTCGTCGCCTGCTACCGAGTGGGCGACCGCAGCCGAGTTCCCCATAACCTGCGTGACCAAGTCCTTGAGCATGGAGGGGGCCTCTTCATACCGTTCCAGGATTTCATCGAGGCGTTGGACCTGCTGCTCGGTCTCCTTGATGTGATCGCGCAGACGCTTCGAGACGTCCGGATAATTTTTGATCCGGTCCACCTGTCTCTGCATGACCTGAATGGCTTCCTTCTCGACGGCGTGGGCGTTGCGCAGGCCCACCATGTAGATTTCGTGGACTTCCTCGCTTGGGTCCGTCGCGACACGGGGCGCGAACCCGTTGCCGCGCGCCGGCGTGGTTTTGCGGGCGGTCTTACGGCGCGAAGAGGATGCGGTGCGCGGCTGGCTCGGCGGCTTTCGCTTGGTGGCACGTGCCATAACGATGTCCTAACTCGCCTTGCGGCGGCTGTACGGTGAGCGGTTTGCGGGGCGCAGCGAAATTCCTTCGCGTTGCGCCTTGCTGCGAATCGCGGCCGGGGGCCGCTGCAGTTTGAGGCTGATGACGCCGGTGGGCGTATTGCCTTTCGCCAGTTGACGGAGTTCTTTCACCTCCGCGCTTTCCCAGGGCTCGCCCGAGCGACGTTTGTATTTCGGGTTGGACTTGCGGGGGCCCTTGCGCCCGATGGGCGAGCCAGGCTTTTTCCAGTTCGCTTTCGCCATATTTCCTCCCGGAACTGATTGCTTCCCGGTGGGTTAAGCGGCTTACTGTAGCGAAGTTCCTTAATTGGAGCTGTTCGTCCGGGCCGACGGAACAGAAGCGAAGGCTCAACAAAATCACCCAGCCCAGAATAAAGGTAGGAATAGCAATCCAGCTCTAGCGCAGCACGAAAGCCCAAGCCGCCGCTGCGCCGGTTATTACCGCTGTCGCTAGGATCCAGAGCCAAGATGTTGGATAACCTGTTGCGCGCTCAGGGCCAGCAAAATCGTCCGGCCTCGCGAACTCCTGCCGAGATGCCAGTCTGATCTGTTCCTCCGAAGGCGGATGTCCTCCGGCTTCCTCATCTGTCCCAAGAGGAGCAGCCGCCGGATCATTCGCGGCAACCTTATCGCCGGCGTGTCCGCGATCGATCCCCCGACGCAATTTGTCGACGTTCATTTCCGGGTGCCCTCGCTTATGAAAGAAAAAGCCCCGGGACTTCCCGGGGCCTTCCTGATTCAGGCAGCTAATTAGCGTGCGCCCGGCGTGTTAGGGCCTCCCTTTGTGGTGCCCTGGGCACCGCCCGCCGTGGAGTCGGGCGAGCTGTTACCCCCGGGGGCTGCGCCCGTTGTACCTTTCGGGGCGACTTGCATGTTGCCGGAGGGCTTAGCTCCTACCGGCTTTTCAAGTTCACCAGATTTGGACGTGCCTTGCGCGCCACCGGCAGTCGAAGATGGTCCGCTGGACTGGGCGGCTGCCATTGAAATGGAAAAGAGTGTCGCCGCTCCGAGGAGGGCAATTTTACGGATCATCGTGGACTCCCTTGTTTGCTTGGGATGGTGAAACCATCCACAGAGCCAACCCTTCCGCACCCGGGACGTTCCCGACCGGACAGCGTCCTCAATCCGTAGGTCTATTTTCGCTTTCTACTCGCACGGTTTATTTTAGAAATCTCAAGCCGGGATAGCTGCACCACTAGATTATCCATCGTCCGCGGCATCTTGATCTGCTACTCGGCTTTGATTTACTCTGTTTCCGCTGAGGCTTCTGCATGGTGACCACCGCGACTTGATGCCCAGAAGGCGGAACGTCTTAAGAAGACGTCGGTTACCGACCGCTACGAGATAAGAAAATAAATGGTAGCGCAAAGTCCTAAGACAGCCGCCGTCCTTATCAACCAGATAACTCGTTCTGCAAACCGGCCGGCTGTATGAAACGGGTTCGGTTCGAACTTGACCACCGGGAGCTCCACAGCGTCACTCGGATCAAGACGGAACGAATTACTCGACACTCCCCAAACCAGTCACGACAACCTGCGCCACCAAACGCACGCGGCGCGCATCTAACCTAAATGCGCGCCGCGCTTAGACTACCTGCCGCTCGTTTTGAAGTTTGGTGCGTCTTCGAGATCTTTTTTGGTCATGCCACGCAGCACGATACGATCGGGCTGTACGGTCCCGGCCTCACCCGTGGTCCGGTTCCGGTCTGACCTCTTTGCGTCCGTGGTGGCCATGTTTGCGCGACCCTGCTCCTGGATTTCCAGTGCCGGAAACGGGATGGCGACCTTCTTTTCACCGATACCGAGGAAACCGCCGACGCCGACAATCACTGCAGCGATGTTTCCGTCGCGTTCGAGAACAATGTCGTCGATTTCGCCGATATTCTCGTTGTTGGCACCGTAAACGGTGGTGCCCCGAAGATCTGAACCCATGATGTGGTTTGGACTCGCCGAAGCAAGAGGCTGGGCGACCTTCTGCCCGACCTGCTGACGAGGCGGACGCTGAGCCTGCTGATCGCGCGCCGCATCACCAGCAGGGGCCTGACCGACCTGTGCCGGGTTTTGCGGCAAGGCCTGCGCGTGCTGCAGGTGTTGCTGCAGGGCCGGCAGAGTCTTCTGAGCCCAGGAAGTCAGTTCGGGTGCGTTGCCGTTTTTGGCGTAGTCAGTGAATAACTTCACCGCGGCCTGATGAGCTTCGATCTGCTGCGCGCGGTAGAGCTGATAAAACTGACGACCGTCTGCCGACTGGAGTTTCTCGAGCTTCTGCCGATGCGGCGCGTCCATCTCAGCAGGAACCTGCAGTCCCGGGATGCCTTTCGCCATCAACTTCAGCTCGTTGCTGGTCTTGGTATGGTCATCGACCATCTTCCTGGCGAATTGCTGGATCGCGTCATCCTTCGATTTGTCGAGTGCAAGCTTGTTCGACTGAATTTCGAACATGTCGGAGATAGCGACTTTTTCGACGAACTGCCTAGTGGCGGCCGACGGGCCGGTCTGGTCGTTCTTTGACGGCGATTGCGTCCCTGTCTGTGCGTAGGCCGGAATGGCCAACGCAAGGCAGCTGGCGAGGATCATGCCGTATTTCATGCTGGCCTCCTTCTATAACTGATGTGGTGGTAACGCTTCGGCCCAACTCCAGGGAGAGTGCCTTGTTCCGCGGCAGGCGAAGCCACAAGAACCGTCGCAGAGCTCAGCTGGAACAAAGCCAACTCGGCTTCCGTTGGCGCAATGCAGCAATCTTGCGCGATGTCGCCTGAGGAGGGTGTCCTGAAATCAGACCGGTCCGAGAGTTCTGCCATTGCCGGGAAGGCTTTGCCGATCGTGGCTGGAGTCGTGACGGCGGGCGTTGCCGCCGCCCTCTTAAACCGATGGCTGGCCAGTAAAGCAGAACGTAGCAACCCGCCGCTTGGACGCTTCGTGACCGTGAACGGAACAAGGGTTCATTACATGGAACGGGGCACCGGAACTCCGCTCGTTCTGCTTCACGGCAATGGAAGCATGGTCGAAGATTTTCAGTCGAGCGGACTGATCGATGCAGCAGCCGAGAAGTATCGCGTCATCGCTTTCGACCGGCCCGGGTTTGGGCACACGCCTCGCTCCCGTGACAGAAGCTGGACGCCTGCCGTCCAGGCCGGTCTCATCGCAGCTGCGATGAAGAAACTCGGCGCCAGCCCCGCGCTTGTTCTTGGACATTCATGGGGAACCCTGGTGGCCTTGTCGCTGGCGGTGAACCACCGGGAAGCCGTGCAGGGTCTGATTTTGGTTTCCGGCTATTACTACCCTACGGTGCGCGCCGACGTCGCCATCCTGTCGCCTCCTGCAATCCCCGTCGTGGGAGACATATTGAGTCACACGCTGTCTCCGCTGTTGAGCAGGCTGATATGGCCACTGCTTTTGCGAAAGATTTTCGGCCCCAGCCCGGTGCCTGAAAAATTCAGAGGATTTCCGGAGGAGATGGCAGTTCGGCCGTCCCAGATCCGCGCGAGCGCGGCCGAAGCTGCGCTCATGATTCCAGCTGCGCAAGAGCTTCAGCATCACTACCGGAAACTCCGAATTCCGACGGCCATTGTTGCGGGGGAAGACGATCGGGTTGTTGAGGCAGAGCAGGCCGAGGCCATGCACAGAGACATCCCGCGAAGTACGCTGACGTTGATCGCAGCGTCAGGCCATATGGTGCATCAAACCGCGACCGCGGCGGTCCGGAGAGTCGTAGACGAGGTGGCAGCCAAGGTTGGGGGCACCGAACCTGCCACCGTTGCCGCGGAGTGACCGGCGCCGTCGACGCACTAGGGCGTCGCTGACGGTTTCCTGAGCGGCAAACGTCCGGGGCTGTTGTGCACGGCGCAATAAAGCAAGTCCATGCGTTGCAGAGCAAGTAAGGCCGCATCAATAACGCTACGTTCCGCAACCGGAACGGTGCCGACGCTCGTGCCGCCGGTTCAGCTGGTTCTGACCGATGACGTTCCGGACGGCGATGCATGGGTCCACCAAGTCAAATTCGACGGATACCGGATGCAGGTGAGGGTGGGGAGCTGGACTGTGTCCATCGGCAGTCACTGGACTGGAGCAATCGCTTCCCGCTAATCGCCGGAGCGTTCGAGAGCCTCCCGGTCAGGCAGCGTAACAGACGGTGAAGTGGTCTCCGTAAGCCCGAACGGCTTATCGGATTTCGGCCAGCTCTAGGCCGATCTGTCTGCCGATCGGCATGACCGGATCGTCTATTTTGCATTCGACCTGCTGCATCTGAACGGGTTGGACCTGTGATGGCGGGAAGTGAGTGTTAGTTGGGAGTTGTTCGATTTGAACGAGGCATCAAATGCGCAACATCGGCATCGGGACGGTCGCACTACTTGCCTGTCTGTTTGGCTTGTTGGTGCTCGCGATCATTTGGGCGATCAGCGTTTGGAGCGCATCATCCGAGGGAGATCCGATGGGGGCCCATGGGTGGATAGCGCTCGCTTTAGGTACGTTCTTTTCCCTTATGATAGGCGGGGGATTAATGATGTTGATGTTCTACAGCGCGCGGAGTGGTCACGACGAGGCGGCCGATCCATTGCGACGAAAGCACGATCCTGAGTACAATCGAGGTCTGACCACGCTGCTGAAGCGATCGGGCGGCAGTCCTGACAGCCGCTGAGTAACGCAAGGTTAACAGTTCGGTCAACTTCATATCGCGTTGACCTGGCTGACGTGCAGCGCACCATATGCAGCCTCGGAGGGGCCGTACCGCTTCGAGGCATTTCTCTTTCGGTAAGCGTCGGTTGCCTAACTTAAATCCAACAAGAGCATGCCGAGGTTCTCCTGCGCGGCTTCTGCGGATCGCAAATAGCTTGTCAGCGGCATCCGGCTCTTGGAATACCGGTCAACGGCAACTTTGCTTGAGAAGGCGCGCTGCGGCGCAGCAGATAAATGACATGACGGCATCGTAAAACCGGGACTATCATAGGTCGTCCCAGTGGCCGCGTATGGGGTTTATGATGCGTGCGAAACCATTCCCCGCCATGTTCTCGACCATCATCTGCCCGCGCTGCGCAAAGCAGATGAGATTCAGCCATATGGAATCCGCGCCGAACAACGACTACCGCATCGCTTTCGATTGCGATTGCGGTTTCGAGTACAGGCAGTCAAGGGCTGTCGCAGCAGAACGCAAGGTTAGGCATCGACCGAAGTATTTCAGTTAGTGGGCCGATACGCTTATCATCTCAGTCAGCTTGGTCGATTTCTACCGTAGTTTCCTTTTGACAGTCGTCGCACCAATATCCTGCTACGGCCGGCAAGGCGTCAAGGGCGGGGAGGTAAGCTCTCACTTGCAGTCGGGCTTTGCATTGCGGGCACTCCATAGCGGGAACAGTGTCGATCAAGTCCATTGAGCTCCTCGTTCGGAGAACAAGTGGCTGAGTCGCGCTGCTATCGCTTTAACAAAAGACGCATCTACGTCCGACATTGCCTAAAGGGCCGTCATCGCTGAAATTTTCTCTCCCAGGGCGGTGCTTGAAAGCATCGCGTGCGAGCTTGGTCTGCAAGCGCATAAGCTGACGGAAGGCCACCGTCTGATCTGTTTTTACAGACAAGCCACCGGCGCCGGTGACGAAGAAGCCGAGTTCCCGCAACCGGGCTTTTTCCTTCCCTCGTTGAGCTGGAGCGGGATCCGGACGAAGGATTCCCGCGCACAAGGAACTCGGCTGAGACGTTCGGTCTTGAACCATGACGGTACCACCTGTTGGCATGGGCGTGTGCCGGCCGTGCATGCTGAGTCAGCACCAGTGTTCGAGGCCGCGATGAACCTCTCTCTCCGCGTTTTGAAACGCAAGTATTACAAGCCATTGAAGCGGCGTTTGGCTCGTTGGAGAACGATCAGCTACGGCGATATCCAAGTTCACTACAAGAAGCATCTCGACGGTGGGGGAACCTATTTTGGGCAAGACTTCATCCCCCTGTTTCAGAGGTGGAACCTGCCCAAGCAACGGCGAGCCTTCGAATGGTGCGCTGGACCAGGATTTATAGGATTCTCAATGCTTGCAAATGGTATGTGCGACAGCCTTTGTCTTGCTGATATAAATCCGGAAGCGGTCGAAAGCTGCAATCGCACGATTGCGAGCAACGGTTTGGAAGGAAAGGTCTCGGTCTTCCATTCAGACAATCTCAGACAAATTCCATCCTCTGAGCGTTGGGATTTGGTGATCAGCAATCCGCCGCACTTCGACGATGGTTACTTCGAGGCAGAGCTACGAGCGCATGACCCTGGCTGGCGCTTGCATCGCGAGTTCTTCACCACTGTCGGAAGGCACTTGACAGAGAGCGGAGTTATCGTCCTGCAGGAAAACAACAACGGATCAACATCAACCACCTTCAAAGCGATGATTGAGGAAGCTGGTTTGGCGATTGTGTTCGTGCACAACGAGATCCCAACCAGAACCGATGAACACCGCTTTTACTATATTGTTATCGCGCGGAAGGGCGCGCCGTTACCAAAATGGGTTATCGACGCGAAAGCCCAGAATTCGTAGGGCCAGAACCGCCTGGTGGCAAGACGGCCTTCGGAGCCGCTTCTGCCACATTGGGAGCCAGGATGGCCAGTCTGCTTTAAGCCTTTTCCGGTCTCGGATCCTCGGCAGTTCCCATGGCTACAACACTGAGCGCTGCATCAGGCAATGGCCGCTGCAGTTGTAGCGCCTCCCCGGCGGGCGCCGTCAGCCAGTGTTCGAGCTCGTCCGGTTTTGTGAGGATTACTGGCATCGCCTTCGGATGCACCTTGGCTACCTCGGCATTCGGTTCGGTCGTAAGAAAGCCAAACAGGTCGTTCGTGCTCTCCCCTTCCTTTACCTTCCGGACCGAAGTCCAATTGACCCAGAGGCCTGCAAAAAAGGCGAGGGGCCGACTATTGTCGAACGCAAACCAAATATTGCCGCCAGCGTCTTTGTTGAATTCGCTGAAGGAAGTGAAGGGGACCAGGCAACGGTGTTCAATTCCAAGCCAGCGGGTCCAGTGCTTGCTTTTAACGTTTCGAATGTTCGTAGTCCCGCTATCCGGCTCTAGGCGAAGGAGGCCCTTGAAATCGACGGTCTTGCCTTTGGCCTGGAGCTTCTCCGCGCGTCGTTTGGTAGCTTCAAACTGAGCCTTTTCAGGCGACGGCATGCCCCAGCGGGCCATGGCCAACTCACGAACGCCATCGACACCATTGCGAACGATCGGCGCCCGATAATCGGGGTAGATGCCGGGAAGGCTCGGCAGATTGCCGGTGAGGTTTCGCATGGCGCGTGCGACGTCGAGGATCGCGCGCTGGCTTGAGGTCATGCTGTAGAGGTTACACATCGACGCCCAACTTAGAGTATTCCCACGGCAAGCTGTGCCCAGACAAGAAACAAGACTGTGGCCACAGCTACTCCGATGGCAGTCTTATGTCGCACGTTGTCTGTTTGATTCGAAAAATAAGCAAAAATCAAACCGGCAGATGTGAGCAGAAGGGCCGCGGCGAGAAAATCGAACGGCGCCCAGCGGACCTCGTCCGTAAACTGCATTGCAATTGCGGGGATGAGGAGGATGACAGAAACGCCAATCAGGACACGAATGATGCGCCTTTGCATTATACTGCTCCACAGCCGTCATCGATTTCGAGGCGGCTTGCGGAATGCTTCGGCGTTAGGGTCCAGGTGTGGCCAGTGAACGGCACGGGCGTCGTCTAACGCTCGTTCGACCAAATAGCCGGTTTGATCCAGGCCTAGTTCGTCGGTGATGGCCTGCGCCGACTCCAAGTGCTCGATTAATTTGACGACAAGGCTTGTACGCCGATCCCCGGTCACCTGTCGGTCCTCTCTGTAGCAGGGTAGGAAGCAACTTTAGTCGTCGTAAGAGGACGGATCGTAGCCCAAACATAGATCACAACCATCGCCCAAAAGATTAAGCTCGCCACGATCACCACGCCGAGTTCGACGCGTGCGATCCAGGCAGGGCGAGGTGGCTCAAGCGGTTTCCGCTCCAACCACAAGTGCGCGAGCGGGTTTATCCTGTATCCTCGACGACCCAGTTTCCCCATAGCAGCGTGAACCTGTCGTTCGGGTAGATCCTCTTTGCGGCCTCGAAAGCCGCCCGCGCAAGCTCGATGTTCCCATTGAGCGAGACGGTCCTCAAGGGGTCTTCTGAGTGAGCGACAAACTGCCGAACCTTGAACGGCAGTTCCTTTGCAATGTCCGCCGCATTCGGGTTCGAGACGGATCTCAGAAGCTCGTGAAATCGCTGCGCCAGAGCATCGTTCGTATCGGATGCCTCCTTGGCCAAAGCCTGGAGTTCCAGCAACAGCCCTAGGCTGTGACGGTCGCCATCTTCCATCCCCAGCCCCTTGAACGGAAACTTAAGGGGTAATAGAACAAATACAGAACATCGTCCACGGGGAGATCGAGATGCAGCGCAAGCGAGCCGAAGAAATTTTCAAGCCGAGTAAGCCGTCGTCGGTGAAATCAGAGAGTGAAAGGGCCGACGCCCTAGCCGATTATCGTGCGGAACAGGAACTGATCCGTGAGCGGATGGCCATACAACGGGCCAATCGGCTCAGCGCCACCAATGCCTTAATGGCCAAGAACCGCGCATAACAATGGCCGCCAGATGCGGGGGGACATCTGGCGGCCGGATGTTTATGTCGCGGGGGGAACGACATGTACGGGAGCGTAATTCCTGATCCGCGCTGACGTTCCAAAGAAAAAGGCCGTCGAAGTCGAACCTCGACGGCCTTGCCTCACTCCCCAGGTTAAAGCCGCTCGGCGCTGTACCGATTCTTCGCTGAGCGGCCCACGTCTGGACCATCTTAACGGCTGGAGGGAGTGGCTGTTCCCAATGTAATGACTACATCCGAAGTGTAATGCGTCGCGTAGCCATCTCGTGTTTGCAGTGTAACCACCACACCTCCATGTCCGAACAGGCCTTGGAGGAATTCGGATTCCGACCCGACGAATCCTTGGTCAAAGTCACCAAAAAACTTGTCTGTTCGAAGTGCGGCAGCAAGGCTGTGAGCGCGTATCGCTACTTGGACGACGAGCTCCAGCCGGTGTTTCCGTGAAACCGAAAAACCGCCCGAGCATCCCGGGTTCCAAACCTGGCAATATGGCGGACTTTATCCCTGTCGTTCAGCCTGTCCTCGTTAGCGAGATACCGGTCGGACCAAAGTGGATTCATGAAGTCAAGTTCGACGGCTACCGGATGCAGGTCCGTATCGATAAATCCGTCAAGATCACGTCCAGAAACAAACTTGACTGGACGCACCGCTTTCCGACGCTGGCAAAGACGTTCGAGGCACTTCCGTTCAAACTCATCATGGACGGGGAGGTAGTCTCGCTCACCGAACAGGGCATATCAGACTTTGGGAACTTGCAGGCCGACCTGAAACGCGGAGACCACTCGTCGATATTTTTCTACGCTTTCGACTTGATGCATCTAGACGGAGTGGATTTAACCAATGCTCCGTTGGTCGAGCGGAAGACGGCTCTTCGGTCAGTCATCGAGGGATCCGGATCGGACCGGCTGCTCTATTCTGAGCACTTCGAAGATGGGCAGGGGCTATATCGACAAGCTGAGCTTCTCGGTCTGGAAGGTGTGGTTTCCAAACTCGCGGATTCGAAATACAGGCCGAGCAAGAGCTGGCGGAAGGTAAAGTGCCAACAGTCCGATGAGCTGACCATCATCGGCTATGTCCCTTCCGGCAGAATGCACGTTTCCGCATTACGCATGGGGAAACGCGAAGGGGAGGCCTTCAGGTACGTGGGAAAAGTCGGGACCGGGTTCTCAAACGAGGTCTCGGCTAAGCTAAGGAAGCAGCTCGGGCACATGCACATCCTAAGACCAACCCTTACCGAGAGATTGAGAAAGCCCGATACCAAATGGGTCCAGCCCCGCTTGACGGCGAAGATCGCCTTCAGAGGAATAACCCAAGATGGAAAGATCAGGCACCCGTCGTTCAAGGGTCTCAAGCAAGGAAGCTGACCGCCCCTTGGACGCTGGATCGGGAGGCTAGGTCAATGAGAATGACGATTTCGGATATTAAGATGTCGGGTTACACCCTCGATTGAGCGCCAGCTGATCGATCTGCTTGCGAAAAATGGCGGCGTGTTCGTACTAAGGGAGTTGAAGTTGAGCGTTGCTTTCACAAAGGAGGAGAGTGCGGAAACGGCGTCAGAGACCCTGTTGCCAGACCGCCCGATATCGCCTCATCCAAATTTAGTAACAAAAGATGGAATGGCGGCGATGGAGCTTCAACTCGCATCGGCTCAGCGGGCCTACGAAGCCGCCGCTCAAGTGGAAGACGTGAACGAACGACGACGACAAACCGCGATACCACTACGAGATATTCGATATTTTGCTGAAAGAATTCGAACGGCTCAAATCGTCCCGGCCCCTGCTTCTACAGACAAAGTCGAATTTGGCAGCACCATTACTTTTGTTCGCGGCGACGGGAGAGTGGAAAAATATCGCATCGTTGGAGAGGATGAGGCGGACCCAAAGGCTGGGTCGATTTCTTATGTCTCCCCAGTGGCTCGATCTGTCTTGGGCAAAACTGTAGGCGACGTCGTGACCGCGGGGAGGGACGAGCTCGAAATAGTGGCTATTGCATAGGTCGGCTAAGCCGGCATTGAGCTGCAAAAAACTCCGCTCTGCCAAGCAGAACGGAGCTTTTGTCGTACTTAGTGTCAGTTCTCAATAGACGTCGACAATGCGACGTGTGCGCACCTCGACCAATACTGGCCGATCATTGACGACTGTATACCGATACCCTGCTGGTACGCGATACTGTGACGGTACTTCGTAGTATTCCACCCCATCTTCTGGGAGAACTACGCCCGCCCGCACGTCACCCCGGTACGCGTAAGAAGGATGACGTTCGCGGACCACATACTCGCGGAAGCGTGGCCGATCCTCTACGCCGAGGATGCCACCCACTGTGCCAGTCGCCGCCCCAATTGCACCACCTACGATAGCTCCGACCGGTCCCGCAGCATTGCCTCCTGCTGCGGCACCCTCTTCAGCGCCACGCAGCGTACCTTGGGCTTGAGCTGTGAGCGGTGCCGCCAACGTCGCGACTACAGCAAGAGAAACAAGAACTCGAATTGTCATAAAACCTCCGGGTTTCTGGTCAGACCCTTTGGGAAGGGCATCCCCCAACCCACAACGGAGGCCGTCGTTCCAAACGCCAATTTGCTGGGAGAATGGCGCCAAGCTTCCACCTCGATCATTTCCACCATGATGTCACAAAAGACCCGGCCTTCCATTCGGCCGGGTCCTTGATTGCCTATTATCGGTCCCAGCCTCCCAGGTGCCGCTAGGTCGAGCTTCGGACGCTACTTGCAGTTCGCGTCTCCTACATCGCGAGATCGACTCGATGCGCATCTTCTCGTTCCAAGTCCGGGCCTACCTCTCACTACATTGCTATGAAGTCTGCCAGCCCGTTGGATTAGTGCAATGGGGCTCCACGATGTTCCACGGCATCATACCAGAGGTTTCCCTCCGGTGACCGCCACTGTCGCATCCGAGGTATAGCTCGGATGCGGATCGGCGGCCGCGCCTGTCGTGGTTGCTGGGCGGTCGTCACGGATGCCGGCGTTGTCATCCCTGCCCATGTCGTTTGGCGGGCCGCTGTCCTGATACGTCATTCTTTCTCTCATCGTTAGTTTTGCCGGCATTTGCGGTAGTAACTGCTCTTGAATAGCGACGTTCCAGCCGGAAATTGCTCGCCCTCGCCAGCGCATGTTTGCGACGCCTGAGACCCGGCGCGGATACATCGGTCCTGACGGGATGGAATATGAACTCTCTTGGCTGCTGGGCGTTTTATCAGGCGCGTTCAAGTGATCCAGTCAGCCCAGTGGACCCAGCCGACTCTTTTGGCTGTGGTCAGTAATCGAAAGACACAAAATATAATGGCCAAAAGCGTTTCGGATTTCGTATGGGAGCGCCTGCAAGCATGGGGCGTGCAGCGTGTCTTTGGCTATTCCGGTGACGGCATTGGCGGTCTGATGAGCGCTCTTGCCCGCAAAAAAGGCGAGATCGAGTTCATCCAAGCGCGCCACGAGGAAACAGCTGCGCTAATGGCATGTGGTGCGGCAAAGTTTACGGGCGATGTGGCGGTTTGCGTCGGCACCTCCGGGCCCGGCGCTGTCCATTTGCTGAATGGACTTTACGATGCCCGCCTCGACCATCAGGGTGTGCTCGCGCTTGTCGGGCAGCAAGCTCGTTCCGCGATTGGGTCGCATTACCAGCAGGATCTAGACCTCCAAGTGCTACTCAAGGACGTGGCGGGTGCCTTCGTGGCGACCGCATTTGCGCCAGAGCAAGTGCCGCACCTTATTGACCGAGCTTACCGGATCGCAAAAGCCGACCGTCGTGTCACCTGCGTGATATTACCTAACGATCTCCAGATGATGCCGATGGAACATCCGTCGCGTGAACACGGCATGCTCCACTCTGGCGTCGGTATTGAGCTGTCGCCGGTCGTGCCGGATGCTGCAGCATTGCAGCGTGCTGCAGCTGTATTGAATGATGGGCAGCGGCCCGCGATCCTGGTTGGAGCAGGCGCGCTCGGAGCAACTGAGCAAGTCATCGCTATGGCAGACCGCCTGCGCGCTGGCGTCGCGAAGGCGCTTCTGGGTAAGGCCGTCATCCCAGATGACTTGCCGTTCTGCACGGGCTCAATTGGATTGCTGGGCACCAAAGCCAGCTGGGATATGATGGAGAATTGCGACACCCTGCTAATGGTGGGGTCCGGATTCCCATACACAGAGTTTCTTCCGAAGATCGGACAGGCCCGCGGCGTCCAAATTGACATCGATGCAGGCATGCTGGGCTTGCGCTATCCCATGGAGGTCAACCTGATAGGCGATGCCGGTGCGACCTTGGCAGCGTTATTGCCGATGATAAAGCAGAAATCGGATGGGGCGTGGCGGAAGCAGGTGGAGGAAAGCGTTCACGAGAGCTGGAATAACGTCCGCGATCTGGCGATGGTCGAAGCTGACCCTATCAATCCGCAACGCGTCGCCTGCGAACTTTCCGATAGACTTCCCGACAACGCGATTGTCACGGCCGACAGCGGCACCACGACCGTATGGTATGCTAGAAATCTGCGTTTCAAAAAGGGCATGAAGGGATCGGTATCGGGGACACTTGCGACGATGGGTTGCGCCGTGCCCTATGCGATCGCTGCCAAATTTGTCTCACCAGGAAGGCCGGTGATCGCTCTTGTTGGTGATGGTGCGATGCAGATGAATGGGCTGTGCGAGCTTATTACAATTTCAAAGTATTGGCGCGAGTGGGAAGATCCAAGACTTGTGGTGATGGTGCTTAACAACCGCGACCTCGCTTACGTGACATGGGAGGAACGAGCGCAGGCTGGCGATCCAAAATTTGAGCCCGCGCAGTCTCTGCCCGATGTGCCATACGCCGAAATCGCCAACCTTATGGGTTTGGACGGCCTTCGGGTCGAAGACGCAGATTCAGTTGGGACAGCTTGGGATCGGGCTTTATCAGCTGAGCGGCCCTTCGTACTCGATATGGTAACCGACCCAAACGTTCCTCCTTGGCCGTCTCACATCACTTTCAAGCAAGTGCGCAATGTCTTGGGCGCCCTAGGATCTGGAGATCCCGAAGCGGGAGGGGTGATTCGTAACGCTGCGCGGCAGATCGTCGGGGCGTTGGTCCCGGGCAAGCAGTGATGTCCCCTGGACCGACCAAGGTGATATCACTTGCGCCAACCATAGTTGACGTGGCGCTCGGTGGACTTGCTTGTCACTGGATTGTTCTAGCGGGAGGGCCGGCTTCCATTTCCTCGCAATCCGGACAAATGTAGACAGCCCAGCACCCTCCACCTTCAGAGGGCACCAGACCGGCAAACATCATCAGCCCAGCACATTCCGGGCAGGCCTTCTCTCGGGGTTCAGAGGCTTCCGTCACAGCGGGCGAACCGGCCGTAACCCAGATCGATCATGCATGGACCCTGGACCGTCGGCTTATACGGACGGCCGAACCGGTCGAAAGACGGGTCGGCAGGGCCGGAAGCACGGTAATGCGGCCGATACTGCTGCGCATGATATGGCGGCTGCTTATAGTGACGCTTCTTCGCCGCGGAGAACTCGGTCGCACCCGCTTGCGCGAATGGAATTGATAATGCGATTGCCGTCAGGAGAGCGATTTTCATGTTGACCTCAGATCTGCCCCTGAGGGCAAGTAATCCTCGCGCGGTAAGTTACGATTTAAAAAAGACACAACGAACATTAAGATTGTTTAAGGCTGCTTTTCCTTTGAGCCGTAGCCGGTCGTGTTCCGACGGGTGTGGCGGTCTCTGATTTCGTTGGTCGGCTGGGGCGCACCCGAAGTCTGCTGCTGGCTCGGTGACGTCGCTTTGTCTTTTTTACATGGAGAGACGAGTCGAAGAACCCAACAGATCGCTGTGGAACTCCAGTAAAATAGTCCGCGGGACCATTCCAGAGGCGCTGTGCAGTGCCTTTCAGACAGATTTCCGAAGGCCACTTAGCAAAAGACAAAGCTCACAATGTCGACGACTGCTAGAGTTGGCCCATGACAAATTATCTCCAGATGAATGTCGCAGCGCTTCAGGCCGAGATCGCGCGTACCGAGGCAGCGATAGTATCTTTGAAAGCCCGTGGGCACCGCACCGTAGATGCCGAAAAGCATCTCGAGTGGATGAAAGAACGGCTTCGGTTACGAAACAGGCCGGAGGGTCGCAATCGAACGCGGAGTGAGCTTGCAGCGCATTGCCGTGCGGATGAAACGTCCACAGGGCACGATAGTCGAAAGGGCGAAGGCGCTGGGCCTACCGGCGCGGCGTTCTAAACGACTGGTTCCATCTGAGGTCATCAGCTTTTCACCTATAATGACGCAGCGCGCGGACCCTACAGCACACAAAAGACGCGTTGATCGCTCTCGATCTTTACATTTTCGAAGTCCGCAGGGCGGGCAGCGATGGATGAGAATCGGACGCCCTTGTAATGAGGCTGCCAAGTCGTCGGATGAGGATCGCCGGAGAGGCTCCTCTAGAACGCTTCGACGGAGGGATGTCCGTTACCCCAGAGAATTTCCCGCCTATAAAATGCGATCAGGCCAAGCGTTGTGCACGGGCGAGCAGGTTTGACACTGAGGAAACATGCCATCGGCCGCCTCGCGGCGATCGAATTCCCCGCTGGTTAAGTGCCGTGGTCGTCGCGCCGATTGTCGTAATTCCAGCGACCCGTATTGCATTTAGCAAGGGTAACAGCTGGCGGACAAACCGGTCGGCCGCCTCGATCTGAGCCTGGCGGCCTAGCCGTGCCGCCACGCCGACATTCGCAGGATTACCTAGCTTTGCGCCTGCCGCGCGCTTTGCCGCCAGAGCGGCCTTGGTTCGCTCCGAAATCAGCCGCCGCTCTTTCTCCGCAAGCGCGGCGTACAGGTGAAGCATGAAAGGATCTGCGTCACGGCCAAGCTCCGCGACGATGAAGGGCACCTTCTGCGCCATGAGGCCTGCAACAAAGGCGACGTCGCGGGAGAGACGGTCCAACTTTGAGACTACCACGCAGCATTTCGCGGATTTGGCTGCAGCCAGGGCTGCAGCGAGTTGAGGCCGCCGATCGAGCGCGTCGGCACCTTTGCCGGTTTCGGCCTCAATGTACTCCCCAATCAGGGAAATGCCTTCCGCTTCGGCGAAGCGGCTGATTGCCGCCCTCTGGGCCTCGATCCCCAATCCAGAGCGCTGCTGCCGCTGTGTCGAGACTCGCAAGTAGGCAATCGCGCTGTCCATACAAACAGCAAACCACCCTTTGCGGTTTGGATGAAGTCGAATTCAGAGCAATTTCATTGCTGTTTTTGATGTTGCAGCAGCGAAGTTGATCCCGCGCCTCAAGCCCTGAGATCAGCGCTCCCACGCGACACGTGGTGAAGAGGCTGCTCATGGCCAGGTTCGCGGGAAATCGTCGCGTGCGGGCCAGTGTGGGCGACTGTAAGCCCTTCAGCTGCCTGCTTCGGTACAGACGTCGGCCGTCACCGTAGCAAGGCTGCATAGGCGCCCTCACGCACTATAGGCGCCCTTTGCCTGGCGAGGGCACCTATGGACATCAAGGGCATCTATGGTCCGGCTACGGCTCGGAACCTGGCTGCCCTCGTTGAAGACAATGTCTTTCGGTCACCGGGGCTCGCGGATGCCGGGCGCCAAGCTTACAGCGGCCGACAGCAGAGAGCATCCGATGTCCGCAACTTCGAGATCGCCTCTATTTGTGGGCTGCTAGAGCAACGATATACCCGCGTACATCGCGATAGTTCCAGTCACGACGACCATGACGTAAGCGATTTCCAGTGCCATGACAGCCTCCCGCTGAAGCCGTTATGTTTGTCCGCCAACGGAGCGCGGTTTCGGAAGTTCAGCGGCCTTCTGAGTTGCAGTGAACAATTTCTTTCAAAATTGAGGGGCGCCGTTTCAAAATTTGCGTGCCGGCATTTCGCGATGCAAAGACTCTTTTGCTGGCAAACCTTCGCCAAACTGTCATGCTCAACCCCTAAGACCAAGGTCTAAAGCGGGGAGGCTCTCATGTTGCGTTTTTTCTGCCCGACTGCGCGGCAAGAATTCGACAGCGGCATTATCCTCGACGAGCAAACCTACCAGCGAAACCGCCTGAAGATCGTGGCCGTAGTGTGCGTCCATTGCGAAAGGAAGCACCGGTTCCTGCTGGCCGACTCAAGGTTCACGGCCCAAGAGGTCGCGGCTTGACGGCAACGCGTATGGTCAGGATTGCCGCAATCGCAACCGTTTTATCGGTCCCCGTAATCGGTTCCGCCGAGGCTCGTTCGGCCTCCAGCTGCGCCAACCTGCAAAAGCTCGCGCAGGCCCACGCGAGTGACATGGCGAGACGGGAACGCCTGGACCATGCCGGTTTCCAGCAACGGGCGGCCCAAGGCGCGCGAGCCGAAAACGTTGCGATGGGTCATGCCAGCCAGTCCCGGACGTTGCAGCAATGGCGGGCGTCGCCGCGACATGCGTCCAATATGCGCCTGCCGGGCTGCAAGGCGATTGCCCATGCCGTCTCGCAATCAGGCCGATACTACTGGGTCATGTTGATCGGTCGCTAGGACTTATCCTGCCGTAACGTGCCAGCCATTCCTCGATTGTATCGCAGCGGTGGGGGACCACGACGACAGCGGCACCTTGCATCAGCGCCGCTGCGATCTGGAACTGCTCGCGCCTGGACGGCGGTGTGCTGACTCGAAGAACGTAACCCCGCTGTGCCGGATACCCACTCAAAGGAGGCATGAGCTTCATTCGTCTGCCGGGACCGGCGCCGGCAGGTAGTCATAACGGTGCCGCGGAGAGCGGTGAATAAAGATGTCGGGGTCGGACCAGTTGACGGGCTGACCTTGCACGATCCGCTGGAGGGTCTCCGTATTCAGATCCCGGACGTCGCAGTGAGCGAGGGAAGCCTTGACGTGATGCTCGCTCGGCGCCTCTTTCCAGCGGGCCCGTGTCTTCAGCCAGAAAATCTGCGCCGTCACGTTGCCGTTGCGGGCGCTGTTGAATAGGAAGCCGGCCACTTGGGCATTGGCCTTGACGGCGCCCAGGTCAAGTTCATCTCGGTAATGTTTGCGGAGGGTCTTGGGATCGACGCCAACCACGCGCGCGATATCGGCCTCAGGAATGCCATAGGCCGCCATGGCCTCGACCTGGCGGCGCTGGCCAGCATCTGGTTCATGAGCACGCCGGCTCATGGTTTGACTCTGCGCAAGGCAGCGACTTCGGCAAAGGTGCGGCCATCGAGCCTTGCCTGCTCCCCGGTAAAGGCCTCCCAGCGCTCAATGGCCACGTCGACATACTGGCTCATCAGCTCAACCGCATGGCAAGAGCGGCCGGAGATTTCTGCCGCAATGATGGTGGTGCCGGAGCCGCTGAACGGTTCGTAGACGGCCTGGCCGGCCGAGGAGTTGTTCTCGATCGGCCGCCGCATGCACTCCACGGGCTTCTGGGTACCGTGCTCGAAGCCCTTTCCCTCGCGCGCCGGGATGTTCCACAGCGTTGACTGCTTGCGGTCGCCGACCCAGTTCGCCGGGCCGTTGCGGACCGCATACCAGCAGGGTTCGTGCTGCCAGTGATAGTGGCCGCGGCTAAGTGCAAACCGATCCTTTGCCCAGATGATCTGCGACCGGACGTCGAACCCTGCTGCGGTCAAGGAATCCTGAACCGTGCTGGCATAGCGCCCGGCATGCCAGACATAGGCGACCGAGCCGGGGAACAGCGCCCATGCATCGCGCCAGTCCGCCCGATTGTCGTTGGCGACCTTGCCCAGGCGCTGCTTGTTCTTGTTGACGCCGGCAGCGGCCCGCCAGGTCGGATCGTATTCCACGCCATAAGGTGGATCGGTGACCATCAGGTGGGGCTGCACGCCGCCGAGAACCTTCACAACATCGGCTGCGATCGTGCTGTCACCGCAAAGAAGCCGGTGCCGGCCCAGGACCCAAAGATCGCCTGTTCGTGATACCGGTATGGCTGGAGGCTCTGGAACCTCGTCAGGATCGGTCAGGCCGGTAACAGCGGGCGAGCAGATCGACGCCAGTTCGCCCGCGTCGAAGCCAATCAGGTCGATCTCGAAACCTGCGCCCTGCAGCTCTTCAAATTCCAGGGCGAGAAGAGCCTCGTCCCAGCTGGCATTCAGAGCGAGCTTGTTATCGGCGATCGCATAGGCCTGGATCTGGGCCTTGCTCCAGCCGGTTGCGACCATGACTGGCACATCGGTGAAACCCAGCTTGCGCGCCGCACGCACCCGACCGTGGCCGGCGATGATCGTCCCGTCGTCCGAGATCAGCACCGGGGTTGTCCAGCCCCACTCGCGAATGGAAGCGGCGATCTGATCGACCTGTGCCTCGCTATGAGTGCGAGCATTGCGCGCGTAGGGCACAAGCTCCTCGACGGGCCGGCGTTGCACCCGGTCAGCCGGCCAGTGAGCTACGGTTTCTCTCGCCTTACGCCTCGCCATCGTCCTCATCCCTGTTTTTCTGGCTGATGGCAGGGAGATCGGTTTCGTTGTCGCGATTTTCCGAACCCTTCCAGCTCACGATGATCCGTTCGATGCGACCGATGTCCTTTCCCGGCTCCGTGAAGTGCCCGGCCTGCTCGGCAATACGCAAGAGGGTCACGACATTGCGCTGGTCTCCCTTCAGCGCGCCGACAACCAGGCCCCGCATCAACGCTTCGGCCTTGGTGACCTTCCTGACGTCGTTGCCCTCACGCAGCGAAATCTCTTCCTTGAGGATCTTCTCAAAGATCGTCTTGAGGTTCTGGCTTCCCTTCGGCCGGCCCGACGGATTGCCGCTTTGACCCGGCTTGAAGCGCGTGTGCTCTGGCGGGCGCTTATGGCCGACGCCATAGTTCTTGGGTTTGGTGTTCAACTCGCGTGCGTCCCGATCTGCCAGATACAAAACGTATTTTAACACATGAGGGTGCGCTTTTCGGTGTGCGGTGACTTCTAATGTCTACTCGCTGCTTCGAACGTCTTCGAACGATCAATCTGCATTAAGTCGAGCGCATCCCTCTTCGGCCGCCCCGGAGCAACGTCACGCTTCTGCAAGGAGCGTGCAGAAATTGCAGAAAATGCAGAAATTCGCGGTCGGTCGGATGGTAGAGCATCCTCGGCGAATTTCTGCAATTCCTGCAATTCCTGCACGTCAGTACAAAAGTGGATTTGCCTCCCATCGCTTTCGCGGACGGCCGGCGCCTGCTTTCTCGACAGGAAGCTGGCGCAGCCAGCATGACGCTTCGAGCCTGGCGACGACGTCGTAGACGGCGGCCTCATCAAGCGACTGGCTCAGCGCTTCCCGGCGGATGTCCATTGCAGAAATCTCATCTCCAGGGAGTTTGTTGGCCCTGATCCAACGCAGGATCCGACGTTCAATCGCGTGCTTCTCGCTCAATCCGATCTGGCGGAGCGAGGCACGCGCATGTGGCCACAGATAATCACGAAACAACCTGATCGACCGGTTCATGTTCTCGGCAGGAATTTCGGACGGTTCTGCACCGTTGCCCCGCGCCCATTCGAGATATGTCAGCGTTCCCGCCAGCCTCAACACGTGCGCCTCGCCCTTGGACCACCACTCGCGCTCGCGGCCATCGAAACCGTGCTTATGGTGATGCAGAAATTGCCGGAATTGCTCAAATTCGGCCACGGCCTCCGCGGACAGCGATACATGACGGACAATCAGGTCATTACCCAACGGAGAGAGGTCCAGGATGCGGAGCAGGGCGTTGACGATCTCCGGCTCAATCTCTGCGACATCATTGGTCAGCGGGCGATATTTCGGTTCTGTCGGCCAGGCAAACAGAACCCGCGCGTACATGCCGTCGCCCTCCACGCCGAAGGATTTCTGCAACTTGTCCGGCTGAAGCCCGCCAGTGACGCCGATCAGGAGATGGTCGAGATTAACCGCAGGGCGGCCCATGCGTTCGACCACGTAGGGCTTGGCGTTCCAGGCCTCCAGCCAGAACTCCTTGTCGGACCCTCCACTGTAACGCCCCATATTGAGAAAGAGCCCGGCGAGTTCGTCGGCAATATACAATGCGCCGCTCGGCCTTGACTGCAGCATGACGGCGAGGCGCTCGACGGTGGCATCGGACACGAACAGTCGCGGCGGTGTGAACGCCGGAACGTCGACTGCATTTTCAGGCATTGGCGGCGCCGGCAACCCGTTGGCGACCGCGTCCTCAACAGCGTCGGACCACTTCTTCTTGGCGATCTTGGCTTCCTCCCGTTTCGCGTTATAACCACGTTCCAGTGCCGCTATGGCGGAGGCCTTTAACTTCTGGACTTCCCCGAGTGCTCGCTTGGTTACGTCAATCCCGGGCGTTTTTCCGGACCCGGAAAAGCCGACGATAGCGGTCCACATGGTCATAGGCTCGCTCCAGGACCGCGATGCCTGAATGCGGCGAGCAGTTCCCACCAGGCTTGAACTGATCGCAAGGAGCGGTACGAAGACGTGTGCTTCCGTAACGCCGGCGCCATGAGCGCTCCGCTGCAACCAATTCCGCCAGGAAGGTGGCACCGTATCGATCGGCAACTCTGGAAGATCGCCGCGCCGGTCATCGATCACCGAGGCGTCCGGCTCCGACCAGGAGAAGCGCTGCTCCGAGTCTTCGGATCCTGGCGGGATCAAGGGTGCCCAAAGCGGCGTTTCGTCGACCCGGCGGTGAAGAGCCTCAATCGTGTTGCCCGCCTCAATCCAGTCGGAAACATCTCCCTTGGTCGGCAAGTCTGGGAAATGGACCACTCGAACGGAGGCGGCAATCTCGTGAATGCGCGCAGCCTTGCTGTCAGCATGGGACCGGCCGGCATCATCATTGTCAGCCAGAATAACGATGTGACGGCCTTCAAGAATTCTGATGTCGAAGTCAGGGAGACCGTCGCCGCACCCGCCGAAGCAGAAGGCGAGTTCTCCGCATGCCGCAAGGGTGTCGCAATCCTTCTCGCCCTCGGGCCAGAATAAGAGGTCATTGGCCAGTTCAGGATCGAAGGGATCGATGCCGAAAAAATATGGGCAATCGATATACCCGTCCGGCTTGGCTGCTTGCCAGCCGCGCCGATCACCATCCTGCACTCGGTACCAATTCAGATACGAACCGTCGGACTTCTTGAACTTGACCCTGACCGGCTCGCCACGGCGAGTGTACACGTGGCGGCGAACCTCCTGATGGATCTGCGGGAATTCGTCGCCATCGTGGTATCTCGGCGCGCCTTCACCGCGTGTACGATCCGGCAGTCCAGCCCGAGCTTCCCTTATGGCAATAGTTTGATTTGTCGCCTTCTCCAGCAACCGTAACGAACCTGGGCGGTGCCTGTTTTCGATATTGACTGATCGGGGTCGTGCTTGACCGGTTTTCACTGCGCTCTTGACCGTCCTGAAAAATTCCCTCGGAGTTAGACCTATGGCGTCAGCAGGCTCGCGGAGGTTGGTCAAGATGGTGCCTTCCCTCATTCCCAGGCTTGCCAGTGCGCTTGCACACCGAAAGAGGGTTTGGTTGCGATTACCCACCGCGGCTCCTGCGAGTCGTTCTCGTTCGCCCCTTATCGCTGCTGATATGTAAGCGTCGCGATGCGTCACCGTGCGGTTGATATTCATGCCAGCACCTCGCTGGTCGACGTTTTCCGCGCCCGTAGCGTCCAGACGGCCGTCAGCCGCCCGCTCCTTCGCCCTTTGATGAACCGAGGACCGTGCCAGCGCGTACTTCTAACCTTTGCGCGCTGGTTCCATTCTTGGTTGCGATGTTGATAGCGATAGCCATATTTCCTGATCATTCTTCTCTCCTCATCGAGGAATGGTTCATGAATTACCGGAGGTCGCCGCACGCGACCTTCGGCTTCATCGGTATTGATTGGCTTTTGGCGGCTGATCGGGCTGATGGACGCGATCGGCCTCGAACGCCTCGACGTCCTCAAGCCGATAGATGACCCGCCCGCCGACCTTCACATAGCGAGGGCCTTGGCGAAGCCAGCGCCACCGCTCCAACGTTCTCGGACTGAGTTTCCAGCGGCGCGACAGGTCGATCTGGTTCAGGTGCCGCACCGGCCGATCCTGGACAATCGGAGTTGCGGTGGATGCGACTTCTTTCCGGAGATGGACATCAAGTGTCATGTTGCCTTTCCGCGCTGCGCGCTGAAACCCAGAGTTTGGGAGCGCTTGTGAATGTTGCGCGGAATATCGCAGCAGCCGACGGCTATTGGCATAAGCCAGGACTGAGAAAGACCTGACAACGCGTCGCCAAAAATGTGTGTTGAATCAACGGGGCTCCGCCGAGATATGACATTTGATCGGAGTGTCATGACTCTCGCGCGGCCTGAGGTCTGAGACCTCAATTTGCAAGAGGTAGGGATTCAGGCGGTAGCCGCCCCAAGAGGCGCTTTGAATGATGTCCTGTTGGTCAATGATGTAGTCGATGTGCCTCTCGAACTGCTTCTTTAGCGACCTTCGCAGGCGTGACACGCGCTGGAGCAGGATGTCTTCCGAAACATTAAGTTCATTTGCCAGGATCTTCAGACTGAAGGCCTTGAAAGCCTGCTTATCGGTGCCGGCTGCAATGTCCTTTCTGTGCTGATCGGCGAGAAACTTAAATACTTTAAAGTCCGCTCCATTTAGTGTTGGGCCGTCATCGAAAATCACCAGCTTTTCTGCTTCATCCAGCGCAAACGAAATTCGGCGGCTCTTAACCTGTCTGTCATTTCCCGCGGCCGGCGCAGATGGCGTCGGCTCGTATTCCGTTGGGTCCAGGACCGGCGCTGCCGGACCCGTCGCTGCATTGATCATCGCGATAAGTGATGTAGGAGAAAGCTGTAGGGTGCGGTTGAAATCGGCATATCTCTGTAGCTGACAGTTCAGCACCTCTAAGGCCGCCTTGCCGTAGCGCTTGTGCAGTTCGAAGACCTTGGTGGCATTCTCGGAGGCGGACCCTGGTAAGTGAGGCAATGCGCGAAAAACCTGTCCAAACCTTCCCAGAAAGGCGTGTTCTGACATTGATGCAAAAAAGCTAGCACGAGAGGCATGCTGCTCTGCCATAGTGACGTCAGTCGCCTTGGTGTGTACGCCGGTGAACGGATCTGTGACGTAAGCGGCCTCTTGCTCATAGTCCGCGAGACCAGCGCCAAGAATGGCATAGCGGCGCTCGATGCACTGGGAGCAGACTCCGCATTGCTTTGAGGTCATGGAAAGATTGCGAACGGCTGCACAGCTAGTCGTGGCGCTGATTAGGTCCGCGTAGTTGTTGCGGGCCAACACCTCCACAACGTCCTGCTTCGTATGCCAGAGATACCTGTTCTCAATGTGGACGGGACGATCGGCGATTAGTGAAAACAGCCGCGAAAAGGAGGCAAGTACCTTGGGATGCGTTGTGCGACTCGCTCGTGTGCCCAGCACGTGCTCTGCAATCGGCAAGTTGAAACTGGTAATGCCGTTTTCGAAAAACAGAAGCTCATCCCGGCGAAACACCGAGGCGACGAACATGCCCAGCGCCACAAAGAGGAACGAGCGGCATCTCTGGGTATGCTCGACCGGGTCGTAATCGCCCTTCAGCACTTGCACCGGTGCATAGAATAATTTTCGGTCAGCCGATCGGGCTTTTAACTGTTCGACGAGTGCGTTTTGGCGACTCGTGACCGCATTTGCGCTCTGGTGTGTGACAAGGACGACGTCACGCTGACGGCCAAAGACCTGTTCCACGGTGCCGGCAAGCGAGTCCAGCCCCCCTGAGAAGAGAATGATATCATCGGGATTGATGATCTGTGCGCCGGGATCGTCGAGCGCAAGAAATGGCTCCAACCCTACGCCTGCGTCTCCACCCCGCACGAACTCGAAGACGAAGGTGTCCTCGGACAAGAATTCAAGCGTGCTGGTGAGGCATTCGCTTATGTCTGAACGGGTCCACAATTCATGGCAGCGTACCGGAATCCGAAAGCGAAAGCTCCTCCGCCAGTCAGCGCCCATTCTAGGTAGCTGATCTGAGCCACGCCTGGTCATCCGATCTGCGATAAAGATATACGCGGCGATCTCAAGCGCATCGCACAGTGCAGCATCCGGATTTCCCACCAATCGCCGCGTAAGCGTTTCAAGCCGCAACGACACCCTTTTTTTGGGTGGGGCGTTTACGTCGATGTCGAGCTCCAGAAGCGAGTTAGGTGCCCGCCGGGGCCGCTCTAGCCCACCGCAGATGACCAGGGTCTCAGGCATAAGCGGCCCTTCGCTCACGGAGCTCATCACGTATTTTTTCTGAGGCGTAACTTACGAAACGGCCAGCTTTGCCGAGATTAATCCCACCCTCAAAATTGTGTTTGGACAGCCACTCTCCGGAATACTCTTGAATAATCCTCGTGGTCTCGCGGCAATGCTGGTCGAGCGCGGCTTCGAAAGCCTGATGTTCGCGGACGGTTGCGAAGCGCCGACCAGGACCCACATGCCCCGACAACTCGCGGCTGAGATAATAGTCCAGATGACGACGAGTGAGCCGGGCGAAAAAGTCTCTGGCAAGGACGGGAAACTGCGTGACGGTACCAAAGGTTGCGATCACGGACTGGGTATGGTCAGGCCCTGCGTCGAAGAGTTGGTCGTACTCTCGTCCAAAGACAGAATACATCGCCTCAGCAGCGCTCAGCTCGGCGATCTCACCATAGTCCGTTCGGTTATGAACTGGCACCCTGAGATCGATTGCGGCCATGACTGCACAAACAACGTCCGCAAGCGATGGTCTGGCGGGACATTCCAGCCCAAGCTCCGACATTGCGGAATGGAAGTCGGGTTCACGGGCAGCCAACGGTAAACGAGCCAGAAGCCACATCGAATACCTGGTTGCGGGGTCTTCGCTGGCGTCAATCATGCTGCGCTCAGCGGCTTGAGACGCAGCGAGGGCAATCTCTCCAACCTCGGAGCTCCCGAGGATCAGTCTTATGACTTCGTCCCAACGTTTAGATCGAGGGAGCCTCGCGAGGCGCTGATGACCCATTGGGAAACTCATCTACGCAAGACAACGAGCAGCTTCGGCATGCTAGATCGACAGCACGGCTTGCTGCAAAGCAAAATGCGGCTCCCAAAGCGGTGGGGATTAGAATTGTCTTTTTCGCTCCGGTTCCTTCCTTTTGTACTGCGTACCATGCCGAGCTGATTGTGCTGTTCTTCTCGCGCAAGCGAGGTCATGAGCGGGCCAAGGAGGCTCGCATGATCGTCGCTATCAGCACGTTGTCACCGGAAGAGAGAATTTCCGAAATCGCCGAGATCCTCGCCGAGGGCCTCATTCGGCTTCGTAACCGACAGTCCAGCGAATTATCTCCGGACCGTGGAGAATGTTCGCTTCACATCCCGGCCCCCCAGAGGGATGTGACGGTCACCTGTTTGGAGACCGCCGGATGAACGAAAGTGTCCTCGCACAAATCTCGGCCCTGAAAACCGCGCCGATCGGCGCGCTCAAGCAGAAGTGGCGCGACCTCTTCGAGACCGAGCCGCCGCCGTATAACAGGCGTTTTCTGGAGCATCGCCTGGCCTACCGGATTCAGGAACTCGCCTATGGCGGACTGAAGCCGGAGACCCTGCGGCGCCTGCGCGAACTGGCCGAGGAACTCGACGGCGGCAAGGTGGATGTGCGGCGGCGGCGCGCCGATCATGATCGCCCCATCGCTGGCACCCGGCTGATCCGTGAATACCAAGGCATCGAGCATTGCGTGACCGTGCGCGATGATGGCTTCGAGTATCAGGGCCGCCCATACAAATCGCTTTCGGCCATCGCGCGCGCCATCACCGGAACGCAATGGAACGGGCGGGTCTTCTTCGGCCTGAACAATCAGCGAGCGGCGCGATGAAGAAGCCTGTTATTCGCAAGCTCCGCTGCGCGGTCTATACCCGCAAATCGAGCGAGGAGGGGCTGGAGCAGGAGTTCAACTCCCTCGACGCCCAGCGCGAGGCCTGTGAGGCCTTTATCGCAAGCCAGAAGCCCGAAGGCTGGGTGCTGGTGGCTGACCGTTACGATGACGGCGGCATCTCTGGCGCGACCCTGGAACGGCCGGCGCTGAAACGCTTGCTCGCTGACATCGAGGACCGGCGCGTCGACGTCATCGTCGTCTACAAGATCGACCGCCTCAGCCGCGCGCTGATGGATTTCGCCAAGCTGGTCGAGGTGTTCGACCGAAACAACGTCACCTTCGTCAGCGTCACGCAGTCGTTTAACACCACGACCTCGATGGGGCGGCTGACTCTCAATATCCTTCTCAGCTTTGCCCAATTCGAGCGCGAGGTCATCGGCGAGCGCATCCGCGACAAGTTCGCGGCCTCCCGGAAGAAAGGCATGTGGATGGGCGGCTTCGTCCCGCTCGGCTATGACGTCAAGGATCGCAAGCTGGTCATCAATGAGGCCGAGGCTGCGACCGTTCGGATGATCTTCGAGCGGTTCATCAAGATCGGCTCGGCAACCGAACTGGTGCGTAAGCTCCGGGCCGAAAATGTCCGCGGCAAGCAGGGCAAGCTCGTCGACAAGGGCTATGTCTACAAGCTGCTCAACAACCGGGTCTATATCGGCGAGGCCGTGCACAAGGGCGTCTCTTATCCCGGCGAACACCAACCCATCATCGACCGGCTCCTCTGGGATCGCGTCCATGCCGTCCTGCGCGAGAGTCCGCGTAAGCGCGCCGCACACACCCGGGCGCAGACGCCAGCCCTGCTCAAAGGCCTGATCTTCGGACCGACCGGCAGGGCGATGACCCCGACGCATACGCGTAGGGGCGGAAAGCTCTACCGTTATTACGTTTCGACTGATGTGCTCAAACGCGACGCCGACGCCTGCCCGGTGCGGCGGGTCCCGGCGGCCGAGATCGAGAGCGCGGTCTTCGACCAGTTGCGCGGTCTCCTGCGCTCGCCCGAGATCATTGTCTGCACCTGGCGCGCGGCAAAATCGATGGGCGACATCTCGGAAGCCGAGGTGCGCCAGGCGCTGCAACGACTCGATCCGCTCTGGGACGCGCTATTCCCAGCCGAGCAGGCGCGCATTGTGCAGCTGCTCGTGGAGCGCGTCGATGTCAGCCCGGACGGCGCCGACATCCGGCTGCGGACCGAGGGGCTGACGAACTTGGTTGCTGACTTGCGTGCTGTCGGACCGGAATCTTGGAGGGCGGCGTAATGACCGCTCCCCGTCCCAGCAGCGATACCCGGACCCTCACGGTGCGTGTGCCGATTGCGATCCGCAGGCGCGGCGGGCGGAAACTCGTCCTCGCGCCGGACGGTGCCGAGGTGACTGCCGCCCCCGTGACCCGGCATGTCGACAACGCCATGGTCAAGGCGATCGCCCGGGCCTTTCGCTGGCGCGACATGCTGGAGAGCGGGGAATACGCCACCATTCGCGAGATCGCCGCGGCCGAGAAGATCGCCGAGACCTACGTCGGCCGCGTGCTGCGTCTGACGCTGCTGGCCCCGGATATCATTGAGACAATTCTGGGGGGACGACAATCGGCGGATCAGCGGCTCGACGACTTGCTGCGGAAGTTTCCGGTGGAGTGGTTGGCCCAACGTAACCGCTCTTGAGCCACAACTTAAGTTCTGAAACCGCGGAGCGGCGGTCGGGGCATTTATGTGGACCCCGGTGGGGCATTTGTAATGACCGGACTATTTTCACTGGAAAAGAAGTGATGCAGTTTGCATCACTTTGTTGCGCATTGCCTCTTATTCGTATACCTGAACAATTGAAGAACGCTCTGGAGATTCGGTTGTGATGACAACAAGATATAAGAGGTTCGGCCCCCGGCTTACCATCAGTCTTTGCGGCGACGACTATTACCGTCTCCAGGCCCTCGCCGAGGAGGGCGAAGTGTCGATCTCCTGGGTCGTGCGGCGCGCAATCGAAGATTACCTTCACCGCCACCCGCAGCCTTCGGCTCGGATGCCGCGGCCAGCGCCTAGGCGTGAGCGGCAGGCAGTTTGAGACGGTAGATTGGGTTTCGGGGGGAAGGGATCATGCGTAAGCGAGCGAAAAAATTAGCACCGCGCGGCAGCAGGGCAAATGTGTTGGGCGCACTCTATGACGAGCCCTTGCCGGCAACGCGCACTGGCGCGCTGTACACTGCTTTTCCTTATCCGACGAAAATCTCGCCGGAGGCGATTGCGCTATTCATTGCAGCGCATACGAAGCCGGGCGACACGGTGTTCGATGGATTCGCGGGCAGCGGCACGACGGGGCTTGCCGCTCTGCTATGCGAGAAGCCATCCGCCTCCATGCGGGAGAAGGCCAAGCGCCTTGGTCTGAACGCTACATGGGGCGCCCGCAATGCCATCCTTTACGAACTCGGCGCTCTCGGCTCCTTCGTCGGACGCGCCCTCACGAATCCGCCCGAACCCAACTCGTTCGTAAAAGCGGCTGAGGAACTCCTTGTCTCGGCGGAAGGCGAAGGCGGCTGGATGTACGCCGCAAAAGATCCGGACGGAAAAGCGGGCGCGATCCGGTACGTCATCTGGTCTGATGAGCTGGTTTGCCCAGCCTGCAAACGGACGGCGACGCTGTGGGATGCCTGCGTGTCGTTCAAACCGGCATGCATTGCGTCAGAATTTTCATGTCCCGCCTGCGGCCACAAAGCGGCCCTCGACGATGTCCGGCGGCGCATGGAAACGGTGCACGATGACGTTCTTGGGGAGGGCCGCACGCTCAGGGCGCGCAGCGCCGTGCGCGTACACGGCGTCACCGGAAAAAAGACATGGTCCAGGCCCGCAAGCCGCGCCGATATGGAACTACTGAAACGAATCGAATGCGAGAGCGCACCCGCCGTGACGCCCCGCGTTCCTGTTCCATGGGGCGACCTGTACCGCAGCGGGTATCACGAGGGCATTTCGCACGTCCATCATTTCTACACCCGGAGGAATTTAATCGTTTTCGCTCGGCTCTGGGAGCGGGCGGGAGAATACAATGCCGCCCTGCGCGATGCCCTCCGCTTCTGGCTTCTCAGCTACAACGCGTCGCACGCTACGATCATGTCCCGCGTCGTGGCGAAGGCCGGGCAAGACGACCTCGTGACCACCAGCGCGCAGCCGGGCGTGCTTTATGTCAGCGGTCTTCCCGTCGAGAAGAATCTCTTCGTCGGGTTGCGCCGCAAGCTCAAGACGATCGCGCAGGCATTCGAGACAATCCACGGAAGTGCCGGCAAGGTCGTCGTGCACCAGGGATCAAGCTGTGATGTGCATTTGCCGGATGGAAGCATAGACTACGTATTCACCGATCCGCCTTTCGGCGGAAACATCCCTTATGCCGAAGTCAATTTTATCAACGAAGCATGGCTGGACCGGTACACGGACCGCAAGGACGAGATCATCGTCAGCAAGCACCAGGAAAAGTCCATCAAGCAGTACGAAGCACTAATGGCCAAGGCTCTGGGAGAAGCGCACCGAATTCTCAAACGGGGCGGCAAGGCTACGGTTGTGTTTCATTCCGCGACCGCCGAGGTGTGGAACGCCCTTCAGTCGGCATACACCGCCGCGAATTTCGGCGTAGAGCGCACAAGCGTCCTCGACAAGACGCAAGGCAGCTTCAAGCAGGTGACGACCAGCGGCGCCGTGCGCGGCGACCCGGTGCTGCTGCTGAACCGTCGTGGTACGCCCGCGTCAAAGCCGTCTCAGTCCGTCTGGCAGGTCGCCGCCCGGCTTCGGGACGAAGCGCATTCCTCGCCCAACCCGGACGAGAGAACAGCGCAGCGGCTCTATTCGCGTCTCGTCACGCACTTTCTGACTAACCATCAAGAAGTGCCTCTTGATGCTGATACATTTTACCAATGGCTGGCGGCAGAGCGCCCCGGCGAGGTGATCGCCGGTGTCGATGCCTGATGCACGAGCCGAAATGAGAGCTGCCGCGCGGCGCTTCGAAGAGGCGCTGCCCGCGGGACGGCGCAAACAGTTAGGGCAGTTTTTCTCGGGCATCCGATTGGGAAAGCTACTCGCCCATCTTGCCCTCGCACCGGACACCAGGACCGTCATTGACCCCATGGCGGGCCATGGGGATCTTCTCGACGCTGCTGCGGAAGCCGCCAATGAACGGGGTTTTGTGTTTGAGCGGCTGGACGGCATCGAGATTGACCTGCAGACCGCTCAGGCTTGCCGCGAACGCCTGACTCTTACCGGCCTAATCCATACTCTCGTATGCGCTAGTGCCTTCGATTTAGCGACTCTGGTTGAGCTGGGGCATCGCCGCCGCTACGGCCTGGTCATCACCAATCCGCCGTACGTCCGCTACCAGTCTCGTAACGGTGCGCCAGATTCTGTCCGCGCCGGACTGGAAAGCATTATCGGGCAGGAGGTGTCAGGCGCCGAAAAAACAGTCTGGAGCGCGCTCGCCTCCGGCTATTCCGGCCTCGCCGACCTGTCGGTGCCCTCCTGGCTTCTCGCCGCCCTGCTCGTCAGGCCCGGTGGCAGGATCGCGATTGTCGCGCCTGCAACATGGCGCTCACGCGATTACGGCGATGTCATCCGCTATCTGCTGTTGCGCTGCTTTGAGCTCGAATGCGTCGTCGAGGACACGCAGCCTGGGTGGTTTTCCGACGCGATGGTGCGGACTCATCTGATTGTCGCCCGGCGTCTTTCCGCACAGGCTGCGGCGCGCAAGTTGGAAGATAGAACCGAATGGGAATCTGCAAGTTGGTTTTCAATCGCCCCGGAAGCTGCCGATGAGCGTTCGCTTGTCGGAGCGGCTTTCGTCGGGAAGGCGCCCGAGGCGCAGTTTGCAGAATGGATTCGCGGCGGTGCGGCCACGGCAAGACGCGGTATTCTTACACGCCGGTTTCCGCTTCACGAGGAATGGTTGTCACTTAAGGCAAAGGCGACGCGGCGCTCGTGGCTCCAGACTCTTGAAGGAAGCGCGGGGGATCTGCCGCTGTTTTCAGGGACGAACCCTTCGCCGGTGCCCGCGATCCCCGAAGCTGTGCGGGACCTCGTCGCCGGCGCCCCGCTTTCATCGCTGAAAACGCTAAGTGAGTCCGGCATCCAAGTCGGCCAGGGCTTGAGAACGGGATGCAACCGCTTTTTCTATGTCGATGCCAGCGGTGCGGCCGCCGGCGGTATGGTGCGGATCAAGGTTTCCGCAGCCTATCAGGGCCGCGAAATTCCAGTCCCCGCGGAGGCGCTTCGCCCCGTTCTTCGCAGGCAGGCGGAGTTGCCGATGATCGAACGCGGCGCCCTGCCCCCGGGCCGCGTCCTCGATCTGCGGCGTTGGGCATTGCCGGAAGACATGCACATCGTTGCGCAGGCGGAGGCCACTTACCGACACTGTGGCGAACCGCTTCCGCAAATCATGCCCGCCGATCTTGCCGCCTATGTCCGGCTGGCCGCGCAAACGCCAGTGGACGGGGAAGTTGGTGGGAAGCGCGCGCCTGAACTGTCTGCCGTGCGCACGAATGCGCGGGCGCATCGGGACGGAACGGCCACGCCGCGCTTTTGGTACATGCTCCCGGACTTTATGCCGCGGCATATCCCGGCTGCGTTCGTTCCGCGCATTGTCAGCGATGCGACGCGCGTTGAATGCAATCTTGTAGAGCCGATCCTGATTGATGCGAACTTCTCCACGTTCTGCGCGGACATCTCCTGGCCGCGTTTTGCACTCAAGGCTCTGCTGAACAGCGCATGGTGCCAGCTCCTGATGGAGGCGCTCGGTACGCCGATGGGCGGGGGTGCGCTTAAGCTCGAAGCCGCTCACCTGAAGCAGTTGCCTGTGCCCGTATTGCCCGCAGAGGTCCGGCGCGCGCTCGACGATGCCGGACGTGCATACGCGCGGGGGCAGGCATCGGCCCTCGCGGATGTTGACGCTATCATTCTCCGGGCCGCGATTGGCCGGCCGGCCGCCGAGGACTACGCCCGGGCCATCAAGGACCGGACAGAGCATCTGCGGCGCAGCCGCCTAAGGACTGCGGCATGACGGGCAATATCGCGCAGGCCATTGAAACCATCCGCCGATGCCTCGCTCTGCGCGAGTCCGGAAAAAGTGAAGCTGTTCTCAGGAGCGAGATACAAAGCGCCTTGCGCGTGATCTTCACCGCTTCCGAAGACAAGAACTGGATTGATCATTACGTTGAGGGCGCCGAGGCACTCACGAAGATTGCGAAGGCAGGCGGAGCAGAAGCGTCGCGGTTCATCGACAACCTCGTCGGCTCGACAACGATCGAATACGAATCCGATCTTCGCAACCTGTTCAAGCGTGATGAGGGATACGGCCAGGTAAGGGAACACGCGGCAGGGCTTATCAAGGCCGGCGTACCGCCATCGCAGGTTCGCGGCATCCTGTCCGATACTGTGGAGTGGTTCGCCTACGACGTTCAGCTCACACCGGGAGTCGATCCCGCTTTCTGCACGCCTGCCGACGTTACGCTTGTCCCGGTCGATGAGTTGAAGATCGCCGTCGCCGATGAACCGGCGGCCGGGCATCTTGTCCGATTTGTCCGCAAGCATCTCGCGCGCGAACAGTCGCGGCCCTTGCGGGCAGAATTCCTCGCCGCCGACCTTGGCCTCGACAGCGGCGCTTACATGCGCAGTAGCGGCCCTCTTCACAATCTCGTCGACGAGGGCCGGGCGGCCGATCCGTCGATCGCGCTTGCAACCTCGCTGTGGTCGCAGTTCATCGATCATCTTGAAGGAGACGCGGGCGCGTTCCGCGCCAGCGCTTACGTCGATGAAGCCTATGTCGCGATACTTGCTCGCCTTCTCGGCGCGAATGTCCTGGAAGGCCACGCCATCCTGAGCGCCGACGATGAACTCAAATCCATCCTGACCGGCGCGTTCTTCCGCGACCGTTACGAACTCGACAACATGGTCGAGGAGGATTATTTCGGCTGGCTTGTCCGGCCGGGTTACATAGAACGACTTGTGCCGATCGCGCGGGAAATCCAACGCGATCTTTACGCATACGATTTCAGCAAGAGTTATGAGGAAGACCTGTTCGGGCGCCTGATGGCGCAGCTTGCACGTAAGAGCCAGCGCAAGCTTCTTGGGCAGGAATGGACTCCGGCTTGGCTCGCCCGGCATCTGGCAAGACGCTGTCTTGACAATCTACCCGCCGGAGACGCGCCGCGCATCGTTGATATGTGCTGCGGGTCGGGGTCGATCCTCGCGGAGGTTCTGAAAACGGCGAGGGAGAAGTTCAAATTCACCGCTCTTGCGGAACTGCATGACGTGGCAACCGGCTTTGACATCGACCCGCTTGCCGTTGCCCTATCGAAGACGACCTGGGTCGTGACGCTGGCTGCGGAGATCAAATCCGCCAAAGGCAAAATCATAATTCCCATTTATCACGCGGATTCGCTGTTCGCCGTTACTCCGGTTTCAGCGATCGTTCCCCTGATCGGCGAAAGCGACACGATCGACGTTGCCCTCGACGGAGCGGTGGTCAAGCTGCCGCACGCGCTCGTCCGGCCTGAATATAGCAGCCTGTTCGACCGCATCATCGACTGGGCGTACGATGAGGCCCTGGACGCCCGGAAAAAAGGAGAGGTGCCGGCGCTCTCAAGGCATGATGCGGAGACCTTCGTGACCGGCGCCGCCGCAGCGACCAATACCGCGCTGCCGGAAGACCTAAAAAAACTGGTCGTGGACGCTGTGCATGCCCTCGCCGCACGCATGTCCGCGCTTGCGGTTGCCAACCGCAACGGAATCTGGGCTTTCATTCTCCGGAACGCCTACCGCCCCGGCCTTCTCGCCGGGCAGTTCAACGGCCTCGTGTCCAATCCGCCGTGGCTCGCGATGAGCGGCCTTGCCGACAACCCCTATCGCGGCGTCCTGACAGCACGCGCAAGGCTCTATGGCATTCGCCCTGCCGGGCAATCGTTCCTGCACCTTGAGCTTGGCACGACGCACTTGCTGCACGCCGTGGACCGCTATCTCAAGGCGGATGCGTCCATCGCCTGCCTTGTGCCCGGCTCGGTGTTCAACGGCCATCACCATGAGCGCCTGCGCCAGCGGGGGTTTCTTTCCAGCAAGCGTCCCGTCGCGCTTGAAATCACGGAAGTGTGGCAAGTCGCCCCCGGCACCTTCAAATATCCCAGTGCCGCCATCATCGGTCGAAAGCGCGCGGCTGCCGCCGGTCTTGCCGCGACACCTGTCACGGGTTTTCTCGCCGCACCGGACGCCGTGGAGCAAGTCGATTTTTCCGTCCGCGAAATCGGCACAAGGCGCACGGCCTGGGTTCTTGAAAAGGCCGGAACCCCGGTCGCGGCTTCAGGCGATACAGCAGTCCCGCCGCAGGGCGCCGACCTCATGCCGCGCACGGCCGTCTGCGTAGAGGTCGTGGCTGAAGCCGGGGCGGAATGGCGCGTAGATACCCCCCAGCACGGCTCGCCATGGCGCTTCACCGTGAAAGCGGCAAAGGAGCTGAAGACCTCTCGCTTCGCGGGCCGCGCCGCGCCAGCATTCATCCACCGGATGGCGCAGTCGGAAAATCTGCTGCCTTTCGTACTGGGGCAGCACCGTGCGCCGATCGCCATTCCAGCCGTCAGGGAAGAAGACGGGAGCTGGCGCATACTCGACGAAAAGGAAATCAGGGGCATGGGCCTGACGGAAACCGCGCGGCGGTTTCAAGCCATCAACCGGAGCCTTGAGGCTGTCGGCCAGGGCAAGACGCTCCAGCAACGCATTGACGAGCGCGGCAAGCTCATGAAGCAGGTCATTGGAGAGAAAAGTGGCCTCGTTCTGTCGGGCGCAGGCGGCAAGCATATCTGCGCGGCGTATGTTCCCGCGGAGGAAGCCCGCAGCCTGGCCATCGACCAAACCCTTTACTGGCAGGTGTTCGGCGATGAAAATGAAGCTTGGTACGTCACGGGGATGCTAAACAGCCACGCCATGACGGAAGCTATCAGCCCTTTCAACCCGAAGGGCGATTTCGGGGAGCGTCACATCCACACGCTGCCGTACCGCATGATGCCACCTTACGATCTGTCCAACGACGATCACCGCCGGATTGCCGCGCTCGCCCGCAATATCGCGAAGACCGCGCAGGCAATCATCGAGGGCGACGCCTACCTGAACGATCCATCCCGGGCACTTCCGGCTCGTCGGCGCAAACTCCGTGAACGCCTGCGCGATCTACCACAATTCCAACAAATGGAGGAGAGCTGCGCCGTTTCATTAGGCACGACCGCGTTCGGCGACGAGACCGAAGGCGATGGCGAAGATTACGGCGATGGGTAGTATACCAACCTCTCGACGACAGCCTTTAACGACAAAGCCGGTAAGGCAATTGCTGTACCGACGCGCGAAACAGGCGTCTTGCCTGACGCCAGCATGGAATGTGTGACTATGTGGAGGATTAAGTCACGTTTGAGCGTCTGCTGCGCGGACGCAATTGGACATGACCGCTTTTGGCGCCGATAGTAACTCGGATTCGGAATAGTGAAGAGTCATCCTTCCGATGCGCCGACGTTTTCTTGGTTTTGCATGTAGCTGTGCGGGGAATGCTTGCTCATTGTCCAAACACCCTTGGCTCCGGCGACCATTCGGAACGCCATCGTCGATCTGCTCGCCGACAAGACGAGCGAGGTCCGCATAGCGTCCGCGTACGTGACACTGCAAGGAAGTAAGATCCTATTCGATTGCCTCAGCAAATTTTTGGACCCCAAGCAGATTGATGCTATCCCGAAGCTGCTCCTTACTTCGCTCGATTTCGGGCTTACGGAGCCAGCAGCCCTATCCTTCTGGAGTGGACTCCCGAACGCCACCGTGCGGGTGGCCGGAGCAAAGTCGGTCGCAAACGGATCGTTGTTACCGACCCAAGCGTACCACCCCAAAGTCTATGCCTTTGGGTTACCGCGCCGAGCAAACCTATTAGTCGGTTCGGCCAACATGACAAGTCGCGGATTGACCATCAACTCTGAAGCCATGTGGGCTCAGAAAAACATCGCCTTGTCGAGTTTGGACGAAATCTTTTCGAAACTCACGACCGGGACCGTACCGCTCACAAATAATCTGCTTACCAACTATCGGGCCCTCCAAAAGAAGAAGCCACCGCCCAAGGCGTTGAAGGGGTTGACACAAAGTGTTCCCCCACCGGCTCCCGTTGCTGCTGGCAGCTTGCTCCCCTTCAGGGAGGCTGTCGAAAGCGGGACAGTCAATCCTGCCCATTATTCCGAATTTTGGGTCCAGGTGCAGGGCCTTCAAGGCGGCTCTAGCAATCAACTGGAGTTGCCCCGCCAAGGCCATCGATTTTTTGGCTTTAACTTCAGCAATTATAGTTTTCCTGACAAGATGACGATCGGTGTAGTAATGCTCCGTGCCGGAGCGTCCCGATGGAGTGATCGACTTTTAACGTGGCACGGCAACAATAAGATGGAGCGCATCAACCTTCCGACCAAAGCGCAGGGCGGCTTTCAGTACGCGGATTCCGCCATCATGTTCCGTAGATTGCCTGATGGGTCGTTTGAACTCGTGACGGAAGCGTGGGAGTCTGATCTCGCACGTTCATGGCGCAGGGCATCCGCGGCTAGTGGATTATTGTTTCGATTGAGATCAGCCGCTAGTAGCCGTTTGGTTGGATTGATCCTATGAGGGCCACCCTCTTGGCACGGAATTAAAATTGAAAGACCACCGCCCATGATTGGGAAAGCAGCAACATCGGATGGTTTCGGCGACCGGAACATTCCACACCTCGAGAATTAAAAACTGCTGCGTAATCAAAGCGGGAGTTGAATCTCAGACGCTGCCGCTACCCCGCGATAGTTTCGTCAAAGTGCGGAGGTCGGCGTCGCGAAAAACCAATCAGTGTCAGCTACTTGCGGCAACCGCACTAAATCAGCGAAGTGCGGAGGTTTAGAGACAACAAGCCGAGAGAGAGAATTTAGCCCTCCGACGGGGGTCAGCTCAGTGCGGAGGTTTTGCCGCGAATGCCCGCCGTCATAGGGCTTTTGAGCAGGCCGGAAACGGCGCTGAGAATGTTGGTCGCGGCGCGACTGGCGGAGGGAGAGGAACTGTAATCCAACATTCTCCGCCTCCATTGCAGGAGCGTGAGGAACTGGATCCAACACTCTCTGAATTGGAGAGGGCATCCGTCCGAGCGAGAACGGCGGCAAATTTTCGGTAGTTGGATGTCTTTCTCGGCGGCAAGCGCTCCCCCGTGGGTAATCAGGAGGCCCACGTGGTGATCGCCGGTGCGAACACGCCCTCTGACGTCCGCAGTTGTCAGAAATATCTGACACAATTCATGCGGGAACGCAGCGGCCGCCAATTGCTTTAACCGACGTCCAATGAGGGCGAGCGGAGCGGCAGATGGATATCATTCGCACCCTGATGTTCTTTACCATTGGCGCCGCACTCGTGGTCGCAGTGGCTCTGTTCGTGAATTTCCTGCGTCGTCGACGGAACAGGCAGGCAGCCAAGGATGCATTGCTCGATTAGAGCGTCAGCGCCGGCGCGACGGCAGCTTTCCAACCTAGAGAGTGCTTATGACCGAATTCACAGAAGAGCTAAAGTCTCTGCATACGCAACTCGTCGATAGTTTGGAGGGTTATCAGGCGGCCCTGGAGGAATTGAAGGACCCGAAGGTCAGCGCGCTAGTGAGCGGTATGGTCACCATGCGGTCGTCCCACCACCGGCAGCTGGATCGATGCCTGCACGCGATGGGTGAACAGCCGGATGAAAGTGGATCGTTTATGTCGAACGTTCATCGGACGATCATCAAGATCCGGTCTGTGTTTACCGGCGTCGACGAAAATATTATACCCGGGTTAATCGACGGAGACTCTCGCATTCTCGAGCAATACCGCGAAACTATACGGGCTGGCGACCGTCCCGACGCTGTGGAAATGCTCCAGAAACAAAGCAGCGAGCTGGCGCAAAAAATTCACGAAATGGAGGCGCTGCGAAAAGCGTCCACTTAATTCAGCTCGGGTCGCTACTGAGGACTAAAGCTGTGTCGGGCGCCATTCCGGGGGGCGGGCGGCGGCGCAAGCTGTATGGGAAGAGAGACGCTAATCGCGATGCGAGGATTCGTGTTGGGTCGACCGCGGCAAATTACGGAGCGCGGCTACAAGCCGATCCTGGGTGTACGGTTTACGCAGAACGCCACATCCGGCCCATTCTGCCGGGAGATCGGATTTTGCATAGCCCGTACAAAATATAATTGGAATCCCGCGGCGACCGAAAGCTTCTGCGGCTGGGAAGATGTCTTTGTCGAATAACGTCACGTCCAACAGAGCGACATCGGCTTCGACCGACTGGGCCTGCCTCTCGGCATCCTCGATAGTTGCGGCAACGCCTGTGATCTCGCAGCCCGCTTCCTCCACCATATCGAGAAGAAGCATGCGAATGAGGACCTCGTCTTCCGCAATGAACACGCGAACCGCATCGCCTGTGTATTTTGACATAGTGGGATAATATTGCGACTGCTAGGGTGGCGAAGAGGCCAGCGCACTATATGCGATCCAGGTTGCGTTTTTCCAGCCAAACCTATCTCTTTATACTGGGCGCCGTGATCGTCTTGCCCCTGCTTCTTTTCGACGCAGGCGTGCTGCTCCGGAGCTACCAGTCGGAACATCGTCGGACGCTTGAGGTCGCCGAGCAGTTTGCCTCCCAGCTCGACAGCTTGATCACCGCAACGCTGCAGAAAAATCTCGGGCTTCTGGAAGGTCTAGCAGTTTCCGGGGCTCTCGCACAGGACGACTTGCGTAATTTCTATGTTGAAGCAAAGCGGCTGGCAGCAGTGGATCCGCAGCGGATCATTCTCTTGCGCGATCTCGAAGGTCGACAGTTCCTGAACACCCAGAGAGAGTTTGGACGCGATCTGCCGCCGGCAATTCCCCTTACCGTAGCCGAGCGAAACAATTATCTGGCCGGACGACCGACGGTAACAGGCGTCTACCGAAGCCCAATTTCTGGCGAGGCGCGCTTCGCGATCGCGATGCCCCTACCTCAGAAAGGCATGCTCCTCAGCCTGACCTTGCCCACCTCGTATATTCGTGACGTGATCGCCAAGGCTCTACCGCCCGACTGGATTGCGACCATTGGCGACCAGAATGGCAATATGCTGGCGCGTTCCGAGAAGCATGACGACGTGACGGGGAAACCAGCGAACAGGAGGTTTCTGGAACTGGCGGAAAATCCGCGGGGCAGCTTTCAGGTCACTAATTTCGAAGGCGTTGAACTGATCTCCGGTTACGTCAAATCGAGCTGGTCCGGCTGGACCGTGGCCGCCAATGTGCCGAATGACGAGATTGCCGCACCGTACCGCCGGCTGCTTTTGTCATTGATTCTCACGGCACTGATCTCGCTGTGCCTGTCCATGTTGTTCGCCTTCCTACTGGGACGGCTCTTCGCAAGGGACGTCAATGCGCTGACGGCGCAAGCGGCTGCGCTGGCGGACAACAGGAATGTCGCAGAAGCTGATATAAGGCTCACGGATCTTTCGGTCGTGGGGAGCGCGCTTGCCGCTGCGTCCAAGGCCATTCGCACCAAAGAGCGTGAGCGTGATCTCCTGACCAACGAACTGAATCACCGCGTCAAGAACACCTTGGCCAGTATTCAATCGATCGCTCACAATACGATCAGGGATAACAAGACGCCCGGCGAAGCGAGAGAGGCGCTTTTTAATCGCCTGTCGGCTCTGTCACGCGCTCACGACCTCCTCACGCGCAGCAGCTGGGAGTCCGCAGACCTCGACGAGATCGTCGATTCAGTCGTGCAGGCATTCGGAGGGCCTGAGCGCGTGTGTGTGGAATCTGGAGGGAGCGTGAAGCTGAGAGCCTCGACCGCGCTTGCTCTTTCCCTAGCCCTACATGAGTTGGCGACCAACGCGGCAAAATACGGCGCCTTGTCGTCGGAGACGGGCATGATTTCGATCGGTTGGCATTTCCATATCGGACCTGACGCACCCACCGTGGTCTTAAAGTGGAAGGAAACCGGGGGGCCGGCTCCATCGAAGCCATCGAGGGTGGGATTTGGCACCCGGCTTATTCACGCAGCCTTCGCCGATATTCCTGGCGCATCTGCCGAACTGTCCTATCCGTCGACCGGCGTGGTGTGTCGCATGACGATACCGAATGCCGCGCTGTTTTTCGTGGGTCCGCGCGACTGATCAGGCAGGCTCTGCGGCGTGAGGCAAGACTTATGGCATGCCCGGAACATTAGGTGCGAGAGGCGGTTTCTTTCGCACGAGCGAGATAAAATGGGCGGGACGTATGACGTCGATCCTGGCGCACCCCCAGCGCAAGACCAGGGAAATAGGCGCTTCCGATGAGGCGACGGCTTTCAAAAGAACCCGCGTTGCGCTCAGTGAGTAAGGTGAGACCACCGTTCGCACCGATGGAGGCGCTATCAGTAGATGAGATTCCCGTCGGAGACGTCTGGCAGTACGAACCCAAATGGGACGGCTTCCGTTGCTTGCTGTTTAGAGATGGCGACAACATCCAGCTGCAGTCAAAAGCCGGTAAGCCGCTGACGCGTTACTTTCCCGATCTAGTCGATGCGGTTCGAAAGTTGAAAGATCAACGTTTCGTACTCGACGGAGAAATAGCAGTACCAAAGGGGCGGACGCTTTCTTTCGATGCCTTGCTTCAAAGAATTCATCCTGCGGCCAGCCGGGTGGCAAAATTGGCGAAAGAAACACCAGCAGTACTGATTGTCTTTGATCTGCTTAGCGACGGAAAAGGGTCTTTGGCGAATGATATATTGCCGATGAGACGTAAGCGTCTCGAAGCCTTTGCAAAGACGAATTTTACGAAGACCGATCAGTTTCGCCTATCACCCTCGACAACCAAACTTAGTGACGCGAAGAAATGGCTTTCGCAGGCTGGCGGAGCGCTCGACGGGGTCATCGCAAAACGAAGCGACGTGCCTTACCTGTCGGGCAGTCGGAACGGCATGCAAAAAATCAAGAACTATCGCAGCGCTGATTGTGTAGTGGGGGGCTTCCGCTACAACGAGGGACGGGATGTTGTTGGATCACTGCTGCTCGGCCTTTACGACAGTGATGGAAGGCTCAACCATGTTGGCTTCACCTCTAACATTCCTAGCGCGGACAAACCACTTTTAACCAAAAAACTTGAGCGGTTGATCGAGCCGCCAGGCTTTACGGGCAATGCTCCCGGCGGACCGAGCCGCTGGTCGTCCTCACGCGCCACAAAGTGGCTACCGCTCAAACCAACGCTCGTCGTCGAGGTCAGCTACGATCACTATTCTGGTGGACGCTTTCGACATGGGACGTCGCTCATTCGCTTTCGCCCGGACAAGGATGCCAGTCAATGCAAGACGGAGCAGGTTACACAGAAGCAGGCGGATTTGCTGAAGTTATTGAAATAACGGTCGACCGTGTTCGACTTTTTCAAAGACTCGGTGAGCGCGTCACGCACCGCGGAAGTCTCTGGCTGGATTATCGACTCCCGCTGACGTTGATGACGCCGGCTTCGTGTTCTTAATGGTCCGATAGGCGAGGAAGCCCGCCAGCGATGCTAGCCCGAACACCAGTGCCGGCTGACGCCGCGTGAAGTCCACCGCGGTATCCCACAGATCTTCGACAGTCTTACCCTTCACGGTCTGGGCGTAGGTATCCAATCTGTCGGCAACTGTACCGGCTAGGGCTCCAAGCGGCGCCGCGTTTTTGGAAAGCTCGTCAGCGGCGGTCCGGATTGAGGACGCAGCGTGACCAAGGTATTCCGCGCTATGGTTGACCTGCTGGTCGAGCACTCGGCGCACCTCATCTCGTAGCGAGGACGCGGCGTCGGATGCGACCTGCTCGGCATCCCCAGCGCGGCTCGCAATGTCGGGCGCCTTTTCATAAGTATCTGCAGCCTGGTCGAGACCTGCGGTCTGCCCGCCGGATGAGGCCGGATAGGCTCCTTTGGAGCCGCCGGATGTCCCTGTTGAATAGGTGTCCGTCATAGTCGCGTCCCGTTCTTGCTCGCGCAACGATGCGACACCTCTCTTCGTTCCACGGGCCAAATAATTAGCATTAGGAGGCGACAGTGCGCTGTACTCGGGATGTGCAACTCGCGGACTCGACCAGCATCTCTCGCTCTAGCTGCTAGTCCGCCGGGCGGGACCCAGCAAATGGTTGAACCTTTGGTGCAGCACCAGCTTGAGGGTTAAATGGCCTAGGATTTGTGAGATGTGTGCCGAAGTGGTTGTTCTAGTCGTGGAGGACGAGGATCTCGTCCGCAGCCTCGCAGTCGACGCACTCGAAGAGGCGGGATACGCCACGCTTGAGGCCCAGAACGCCGAGCAAGCTATCCAGCTGTTGGAATCTCACCCGGAAGTCCGGTTAGTATTTACGGACGTCCAAATGCCCGGTTTCATGGATGGGGCGAAACTGGCTGCCGCGGTGCGAAAGCGATGGCCACCACTTCGCGTAATCGTCACTTCCGCCCGGCCGAAGCCTGAGTTTATTGAAGACGCGGCCTTTCTTCCGAAGCCCTATTCCCTTCTCGATTTACCCAGACACGTTGGGATTGCGTTGGGACGTCGCTAGGCGCCGCAGGGGTCAAATTCTCTAGGCGCGAGCCCCGGAACTTTTCACACGGGCCATGATTTTTCTGGGATGCAGAAAGCTTGGCGCCTCCTCAAACGTAGTGTCTTTGCCTTTATCGAGGATGAGGCCTTAACTCGAGGCGCTGCCATCGCATTTTATGCGGCGACTTCAATCGCGCCCCTCTTACTAATCGTGATTTCCATCGCGGGCATGGTTTTCGGTCGCGAAGCGTCCCAAGGCGCCGTTATTGGGCAGCTGTCCGGTCTTATGGGGAAGCAGACGGCGGAATTCCTACAGACGACACTGGCCAACGCCTCCAATGCCGAAACCGGAACCGTTGCTGCGATCATCGGAGTGATAACCTTGATCGCAACTGCATCCGGGGTTTTTGGAGAAATGCAGTCGGCTCTCAACGTCATCTGGAAAGCAGAGCCAACCGGCACGACAGTGTCACGCCTTGTCCGGGCGCGAGCAGCCAGTTTGGGCCTGGTCGGCGCACTTGCCTTTCTGCTCGTGATTTCACTGGTCGTCAGCGCGGGAGTTACCGCGTTTGCAACTTATCTGAACGCGATCCTGCCCTTCGGGGAAGTGGTGGTGAGCGCCGTGAATACGACTGTTTCTTTCGGACTTTTGTGTCTCGTCTTCGCTGCCATTTACAAAGTCCTTCCAGATCGGCCGTTGACCTGGCGAGACGTGGCGTTGGGTGCCGTCATAACCGCACTGCTTTTCACGATCGGTAAGTCCCTGATTGGTTGGTACATCGGGAGCAGTGCGATCGCCTCTACCTACGGCGCGGCAGGATCACTAATAGTCTTTCTTCTCTGGGTATATTATTCGGTCCAAATATTTTTGTTCGGCGCGGAGATTACCAAAGCATTTACTGAGCGAGGCGCGCCCGAGGATGCGCTAGGCGAGCGGAGCGGCCACGCGCCCAACCCCCCTTTGCTGCAGCAAAGCGGGAACCGTCAGCGTCCAGAGCGATAAATCAATCATGTTAACTTGAAGACGTAAGGCGGATTCGCGGGTTTGACTTCGGGCTTTGGGTTATTCCCCATTTACCCCCCACGCATCAGCCTTCGCTCGGACCTGGAATAATCAGCGAATAGCAAACCGGACCAGCACCCGAAGCGGCTCCGAACGCCCTTTCAACACGCGCGTCGAATAAATGGAGCCCTGAGAATAAAAATCCGCCCGGGGCGACCCGGGCGGCGGAGACATCATGGCAGGCGATAAACAGAGAACGGCGCCGAGAGCTCCCTACCGGTCGGCCTTTTTGCCGCTGACCTCCCGGTCGAGACAGGTGAGGGTGAGCTTGGCGACATTGGCGTCGACCCATTTCGCCATGCGCTCTTCTTCGGCGAGACTTCGTTTCAGGAGCTGGACAGCCTTACGGTCGTCCTGGCGCAGGGCCATGGTGATGAGCGATTTGTAGGCCGCGATCTCATAGGCTTCAAGGGCTT